>Ga0118677_10002174_pt1 | contig 39936 bp, 26 predicted proteins | sample AliMusrvi5mmetaG_FD_86154 | JGI IMG/M metagenome (GOLD analysis project Ga0118677, IMG submission 86154) | reverse complement strand
GTATTTGGAAGTCCCAGTACCAATGGGACGGCGGGGGATGGACCGACACGTCGGACCTCTCGGTAACGCTTTCGGCGAACGAGGGGAGCCACGCCTTCGCGGTCCGCGCGGTGGACTTGGCGGGCAACACGGGGGCGGCCTTCTCCAAGACGATCGTGGTCGATGCGACCGGCCCGCTTTTCCTCGGCGGGCCGGCCCGCGAGCAGGCGCCGCTCACCCAGCGCACCTTGACCTTCGACGAGCCACTCGACCCCACGTCAGTTACCCTGGCCGATCTTTCGCTCAGCGGGCCTTCCGGTCCGATCGCCGGCCGCGTGGCTTCCATTGAAACCAGCGGCAACAATCTCATCGTTCAGTTCACCAATCCGCTTACGGAACTCGGGCAATACCAACTGAGCCTCGGCAACCGCATTGCGGATCTGGCGGGCAACCCGATCTCCCCGCCGCCCCAGGACACGTTCGCGCTGCGGACCGAGATCGTCTCGCCGACGGTCGTCTCGGTGAGTCCCAGCGGTTGGACCTCCCAGAAAATCACCAGGTTCGACATCGTATTCAGCGAACCGCTGACCGCGGGAAGTTTCACCTTGGATGCGTTGGCCGGTATTCTGTCGCTGACAGGTCCCGCTGGGAGCATCCCGAACTCGGCGATGACGCTCACGGCAGTCGACGCGGAGCACTATCGCCTGGACGTGCCGGACCAGACGGCCGAAGGCAGCTACGTATTGCGAATCGGGCCGGATATTCTCGATCTTGCCGGAAACTCGATGGACGCCCCCTGCCAGTCCACGCTGACCATCGACCGCACGCCCCCGACGGTGCTTGCCATCCGTCCGACGGGCGTGATCAACATGCCTGCCGATCACGTGGACGTGCAGTTCAGCGAGGCGATGGCACGCGCCAGCTTCACCAAGGCCGACATTGCCTTGAACGGGCCTTCCGGAACCGTCGCGGTGAACAACCTGGTCTGGCTTGCCGACGACATCTGCCGCATTCTCTTCAGCCCGCGGTGGATCAATGGGGTCTACTCGGTGTCGATCGACGCCGCCGCGTCCGACCTGGCCGGCAACCGCATGCTCCAGGGAGCCAGCGGCCAGTTCACGGAAAACCTGCCCAACGACCCTTTGTTCTCTAGCCAGTGGACCCTGGAGAACGTGGGGCAGACCGGCGCGCAGGTCGATGCCGATGCCGACCTGCCGGGCGCCTGGAACATCACCCTGGGCAGCCCGGACATCGTCATCGCCGTACTGGACAACGGCGTCGATACATCGCATCCGGATCTTCACGATAATATCGTTACCGGCGGCTGGAACTTCGTCGATGGCAACCCTGACCCCACACCCTATGCGCAATACGACAATCACGGGACGCTGGTGGCGGGAGTGGCGGCGGCAATCGCCAATAGCATCGGCGTCCGCGGCGCGGCGCCGAACGTCAAAATCCTGCCGATCAAGATTGCCACGAAGACGACGCTGGACAATGACGGATTTGCCTCAGCGCAGAATATTGCCAATGCCATCTACTACGCGGCCGGGCGCACTCGCGACGGTCTGGGCACCTGGCACGGAGCCGACGTGATTGTATGCAGTTGGTCCTATTCCGGAAGCCCGCAGGACATTCAGACCATCACCGACGCCATGACCTGGGCGGCCACGCAGGGCCGCGGCGGACGCGGCGTGCCGATCTTCTGTGCGTCGGGAAATAACGCCAAGTCCGATCCGGCGGTGTCCTTCCCGGCCAGCCTCGCCAGCACGATCCCCGGCACGATCGCCGTGGGGGCGAGCACGGACTGGGACTTGCATGCCGACTACAGCCAATACGGGGCCGCCCTCGATCTCCTCGCGCCCAGCGATGGCGGCAATGCGGGAGTCACGACCACGGACCGGGTGGGCGAGGAGGGGCAAACGACCGGCGACTATTACAGCCAGTTCGGAGGCACCTCGGCGGCCGCACCGCTGGCCGCCGGGGTGGCTGCGCTGATGCTTTCGGTCAATTCCAGCCTCACCGCAGCCCAGGTCCGGCAAATCCTCATCGAGAGCGCGGACAAGATCGGTCCGCAAGCCTATGTGAATGGCCGGAACGACTACTATGGCTACGGCCGTTTGAACGCGGCGGCCGCGGTTCAGGCGGCGCTGGCTCCGCAATTCAGGGTAATCATCGCGACAGGTGGCAATCTCGCTGTGACCGAAGGCGGGGCCGCAACAACCTATAGTGCCGTTCTCAGCGCCGCGCCGACGGCCGACGTGGTCGTACGCCTCCTGCCCACCGCCCAGGTTGCGGCCGTCAACGACGCGCATCCCGGCAGCGATTCCCTGCTCTTCACGCCGAGCAATTGGAACGTGCCGCAGGAAGTCCGCGTGTGGGCGGCCGACGATCGGACCATCGAGCCGGCCACGTACCTGGGGGTGGTCAATCACGTCGCCGCCAGTAACGATCCGAACTATAACGGCATCACCATCGCCGATGTTCGCGTTACCGTTGCCGATATAAACGGGCCGGCAGCCTCGGTCGGCGGTTGCGTCTTCAGCGACCTCAATCGCGATGGCGTCCTAAACGACAACGAGCCGGGCCTGGCAGGCGCGACCGTTCGACTCTGTTGGGCCGGGCCTGACGGCGTGTTGGGCGGCGGCGACGATCAATGGGTAGCCACAGCCACCACCAGCTCTCAAGGAAACTACAGTTTTACGAACCTGGTCGCCGGGAACTACTACCTGCAATTCACGCTCCCCGCGGGTTCCCTCCCCGGCACGAGTTTCGCGGACCCAAATCAGGGTGGCAACGTCTTCACGCTCGCGCCCGGCCAGGCCGACACATCCCGAGACGTCGGCGTGACGCGGCCAAGTTCGCTGGTCGCCGGCCGCGTCTGGAACGACATCAATCAAAACGGTGTGCAGGACGCGGGTGAGCCGGGCCTCGGCGGGGTGAACGTCTCTCTCTATTACTCTCCCAATGCCGTCGTAGGCGATGGCGACGATCGGCTCGCGAAGACCGCCACCACCGACAACGATGGCAACTATGCCTTCATGAATCTCAACTCGGGGCTGAAACACTATCTAAAGTTCTCTCTCCCCACGGGCAGCACGCCGTTTTCGTTCAGCCCCGAGCACCAGGGCACCGACCTTGCGATCGATAGCGACGCCAATCCGGCGGGCCGGACGGCCATGTTCGTGCCGCAGGCTAACCAGACGGATATCTCATTCAATGCAGGTATGATCGAGAACTCGCCGTTGCACTTTGCCCTCGTGAGTCAGGCCGGCGGCATTTCGCAGGGGCTGGCCACGGTGATCGACTCCGGCGGAAACGCCTATCTGCTCGGCACACTCACCGGCAACGCGACCTTGGGTTCCGGGATGGGAGTCGTGGAACTGAATGCCGCAAGCGCCAACACCCCCCTCCTCGCCGAGTATTCAGCGGACGGGACGGCTCTCTGGGCCAAATTCGTCGGCGTCCCGGCCGACGGCGCATCGTACCTTACGGCCAGCGGCGGCGTCGTTCGTGCCGCCGACGGCAGTCTCTATGTCGGCGGCCGCTTCCACGGCAGCGTCGATTTCAACCCCGGCGGCAGTGACGGACGCCTTACCGCCTCCGGAGTTGCGGCCTACCTGGGCAAGTTCGATTCCAACGGCCATTTCCTCTGGGTGGAAATTCTGGGTGACGGCTCGGCGACCACCCTGGAAAACATCGCCCTGGGGGCCGACGGCAGCCTCTACGCGACAGGGCAATTCCAGGGAACGGCCGACTTCGACCCGAGCACGGGCACTACCGAACTGACCGCAGCCAACGGTTCTGCCGCCTTCGTGTGCAAATTCATAGCGGACGGGGGCCTGTCCTGGGCCGAGAGTTTCGGCGGTTCGGGCACCGACAACATCGCGCCACATGCCATCGCCGTTGACGGCACCGGGATGGTTTATCTCACGGGAGCCTTTCAGGGGACGGCCACTTTTGGCCCCGGCGCGGTCTGCGTCAGTAGGGGAGACTCCGACGCCTTCGTCCTGAAACTCGCCTCCTCCGGCGAGCTGCTGTGGGCCGAGTCGTTTGGCGGGACCGGAAAAGATTTTGGGCAGAGCCTGGCCCTTTTTGGCACCGATGGGGTCTACGTCGGCGGGCAGTTCACCGGCACCGTGGACTTCGATCCCGGCGCAGGTTCCACGACCATGACGGCCAGCGGAACGCAGCCTTTCTTGCTCAAGCTGGATGCAGCGGGCGGAATGGCCTGGGCGCAGAAACCAAGCGGCGATCGGGTTTTTGTTGACGCCTTGGGCAATGTCTATGCCGTCGGCAGCGGGGCATCCAAATACGATGCCGCCGGCCTGCTGATGGCCGCCGTCGACTTGGCCGGAGCAAGCGGCTCCAGCGGCGCCGTCGCAAACGACGGTACAATCTATCTCACCGGTAGTTTTACGGGCGCTTGCGATTTTGATCCCGGTTCCGGCAAGACACTCCTCACGGCCGATGGTCCCGGCAACCTCTTCCTCCTCAAGCTGACCCAAGCCTCCGTGGCTGGCTGCGCGTGGGACGACGTCAACCGCAATGGGCGGCAAGATCCGGGCGAAGCGCACCTGGCCGGGGTCCAGGTCGATCTCTACTACTCGGCAAACAATTTAGTCGGCGATATCGATGACGTGCTCCAGGCGACGACCCAGACCGACGCCTATGGCCGGTTCTTTTTCGGAGCCGCCGTGCCCGGCAGGCAGTATTATCTGGCCTTCCAGCGACTTGGCTTTGCCTGCACCACCGCGAACATCGGCGATGCGACCCTCGACAGCGACGTGGACTCGCTGGGCCACACCGGCCTCTTCACCCTCGACGCCAACCGGCCGACCATCGATCTCGACGCCGGCATGTACGGTACGGTGCTGGGGGGGTTCGTTTGGTCAGACACGAACGGCAACGGACTACAGGATCCGGGCGAAAGCGGCATCGCGGCAACCCGCGTTGATTTGTGCTCGGCCCTCAATCAGTCCGTCGTAGCGACCGCCACCACCGCGGCCGACGGTCACTACCTCTTCCAGGACGTCGCGGCCGCCGCGGGCGACTATTACGTGAAATTCACTCCCACCAGCGGGTTCCGTCTCACGACCGCGAAGCAAGGCGCCGACGACTCGTTGGACAGCGACGCGGACCAGCTCACCGGCCGCACCGCCGTCTTCACGCTCGCGCCCGGAATGAACGACCTGCGGTGGGATGCCGGCCTCTTCACGGAAACTCCACCGGTCGGTTGGGTCTCGTCCACGGGTTCGACCGGTGACGACGAGGCCCGCGGCCTGGCGGTTGACGGGTCCGGAAATCTGATCACCGTGGGCAACTTCCACGGCACGATCAATGTCAACCCGGGGCACTCCGGCGGCACGTTGACCTCCCAGGGCGGCTCCGATATTTACATCACCAAGTTCAACTCTTCCGGCAGTCGGTTGCTGTGGGCCAAGTCGTTCGGCAGCACGGGCGACGACCAGGTCACGTCGGTCGCCGTCGATGCCGATGGCAGCGTGTTCATGATCGGCACTTTCACCGGCACGATCGATTTTGCCCCGGACAATCCCGATGCCGGACAACTCACCAGCCAGGGGCAAGGCGACGTATTCGTCGTCAAGCTGGACCGCAACGGTCAATTCCTCTGGGCCCAGGGATTCGGGGGCGAGGCGGCCGATGAGGGCCTGTCGATTGCCGTGGATAGCACGGGGCGGGCCTATGTCACGGGTGGATTTCAAGGCCAGATGGAGATCGGCCAAGCCCCTCGCAATGCCGTCTTGACCAGCCAGGGCGAGAGTGACATCTTCCTGGCCTGCTTTGAAAGCTCGGGAAGTCTGGCCTGGGCACGCAGCCTGGGCGGCGGCGGCAACGACGAGGGCCGCGGCATCGCCATTTCCGGCTACCACCTCTACCTCACCGGCTCGTTCCACGATGCGGTCGCCTTCGATCCCGGCAACCCCAATTTCGACCGCAACAGCGCGGGCGCGAGCGACATCTTCCTGGCTCAGTTTGACATCTATGGCGCCTTGAATTGGGTCCACGCCCTGGGCGCGGCAAATGACGATGTGGGCACTTCGCTTACAGCCTATTCGGCGGGAAATGTTTATGTCACGGGATACTTCCGCGGGCAAGTCAATTTTGACCCCGGACCGGGTAGCCGAGTGCTCAACAGCGATGGCGGCAGCGAGGATATCTTCGTTGCCAAGTACGCGTCGGACGGCAGCCTCGATTGGGCAGAACGCATCGGCGGCAGCGGGAACGACCGTGCCAACGCCATTACCCTGGATAGCCGAGATGGCCTCTACTTGACAGGCTCCTTTGAAGGCACCGTGGACTTCGACCCTTCGGACGTGGTCCACAGCTACCAGAGCCGCGGCGGCAGCGATATGTTCACCCTGAAGCTCGATGTCGACGGCAAGTACCATTACGTTCGCACCTTGGGTGGTGAAAAGACCGCGAGTAACGCCCCGGGCATCGCGGCAGGTCTGGCCGTGGCCGTCGACACGAGCGGACGGCTCTACTCGGGCGGTGTCTTCTCCTCCACGGAAATCATCGTCGACGCGGACAACCCGCAGCAGACAATCCAGAACAGCTCTGGAAATAACTCCGACGGGACCGATCCGATCGTCATCTCCGAACCGCCGCCTGCCTCCATCTCCAACTGGGTATGGTACGACAGCAACGGAAATGGCCTCCAAGACCGTGGGGAGCAAGGCGTTGACGGCGTCAAGGTCGAGCTTTATTCGGCCTCGGGGGCGCTGATCGATCACTGTCTGACCGAAGATGGAGGGCAGTACTTATTCCCGAATGTCGATCCCGGCTCCTATTTCCTCAAGTTTAGCAATTTGCCCAGCGGGTTTACCTTCACGAAAACATGCACGGGCAGCGACCCAGCCGTCGATAGCGATGCCCGTTCCGATGGCACGACAGCCGTCTTCCCGATGGCATCCATGACAACCTTTGACGATACCCAGGACTGCGGACTCGTCAGGACGACCGTGAACCAGCCGCCGGTGATCGCCATGACGACCGTGGCCATGGCGGCACAGTACCAAGGTATTCCCACAAGTGGAAACGTGGTGGGGCTGGCCAACATCAGCGACCCGGACTCCGACCCCCTCGCCATAACCAAGTCGGCCGACGTCGCCCATGGATCGCTACAAATCGGTAGCACGGGGGTTTTCACCTACACGCCCTCTCCCGATTTCTTCGGCAGCGACTCCTTTTCCTACCAGGTGAGTGACGGCATGGACGGCCATACGCAAACTGGCACGCTGACTTTCACCGTCAAGCAAGTCACGCCCAACATGGTCATCGGCGGGCAGGGGAGCAATTCCACCCGCTTGGTGTGTTCACCGGGTGACCAGGGTAAGCGACAGGTCTTCTTCAACAACTCCTCGGCCACCCCGAACCGCGAGTTCGCCGTCGCGGACCCCTACACTAAGTGGCAAGTCATTGGCGGCCCGGGCGTCGATACCCTGACGGTCGACTTCTCCCAGGGTAACCCCTTGCTCTCCGATGGACTGCAATACGACGGTGGAGGCGGGTCGAGCGATGCGCTGGTCGTCCGGGATACGAGCAGCGCCGACCAGGTAACGGTCACCCCAACCCAAGTCTGCCTGGCCGGCTCTCCACCGATCGATTACTCGAATGTCCGCAACTTCGGCTTCGATCTCGGCGGCGGAAGCAATCTCCTCCTGCGTGAAACTTCGATCTATCTCAACAAGGATAACGCGATCTCCAGCGGGACGAGCATGACGCTGCCGTCGGGAAGCACGCTGGACCTGAACGGCCACAGCGATACGGTGCATGCCGTGTTGCTCCAGGGCGGGACCGTGCGCAACGGCAAGCTTCAAGCCGGCTCCTACACGCTGCAAACCGGCACGATGGACGCGGACCTCTCGGGCCCGATGCGCCTAGTTAAAGACTCGCCAGGCACCCTGGTCCTTGGTGGCAGAAACAGCTACACCGGCGGAACCTTGGTTACCCAAGGCACGCTCCTAGTGACGAGCGCCAAGGCCCTGCCGTCAGGCGGCGCTCTGACCGTCGGCGCAGGCGCTACCCTGATCTTCGACCCCAGTTCAATCACACCGAAGGCGATCATCGCCACGGCCAGCAACTGGACAGACGCCGGGTTGACGCTCCTGCGCACGAATGACGGCATGTTGCACCTCTACGACAGTGGAACCACAACCGACGCGGTTCCACCGCAGTTGGTGTCCGACGTGGACCGCGTAGGGATTACCGCCCGCGACCAGTTGGCCGATACGCTCACGCTTGACTTCAGCGGCGGCAACCCGATTCCGCCGGGCGGACTGACCTGGGACGGTGGCCTTGGAAGTAGTGCCGACGCACTGGCAATCAAAGACCATGTCGTTAGTGACGCCTTTACCCTGAGTGGCACGGACTTGAGCCTCAACGGCTTGCCGCTTGTGCATTGCACGAATATCAATGCCTTCAGCTTTGACCTGGGAGCCGGCTCCCTCGACCTCGCCGGAACGACTCAAACCATGAATGGCGTGACCCTCGTGAGCGGACGCCTCATCCACGGAACGCTGTCGAGCGACTCCTTTGTCGTCCAGGCCGGCTCGATCGGAGCCAGCTTGACCGGTTCGGGCAGCTTGCGCAAAACCGGTTCGGGCACCGTCACCTTGTCTTCTGCCAACCATTACACGGGGGGCACGAAGGTTCTGGCTGGCACACTGATTGTGACGAGCGCCACTTCGCTACCCGACGGCGGCGCTCTGACCGTTGGCGCAGGTGCTACCCTGGTGTTCGACCCCTCACTCTCTCAGGCACCCATTGTACCCTCGTCAATTAGTCTGCCTGATTCGGTTGCATCGATCGCGGCCAATGCGGAACTCGTTTTCGCACCTGTCACAATCACTCAGGTGTCCACTCCGTGCGAGGCGACCGCGATCGCGGAGAGTGCGATTGCGGCCGCGGAACTTTCGCCGCCGTCACCCAATGGCCAATCTCAAGTTACTGCGGATTCAGCTTCGTCGTCGCCCGATGCCGATCTCGGCGTTGGCAATATGCCGCCAGGAAATGATTCCACGGCCAACAGCCGGCTGGCGATCCACGATCTGGCTCTCCAGTCAGTTAATGCTGGTAGTTTTTCCCTGGATAAATCGCAACTGGCGGCCCTGATCGATTTTCTGGCCAGAGAACAGCAGCCCTCAAGCCGCGATTTAGCAAAACCGGCCATTGATGACTTGCTGCTGAGTTACGGCCAGTAAACCCACTTTTGGCGGCTCTTTCGGTTCTGGAATAATCCGGGCTAAAGCTGGCCCTCGTTGACCAGAGGCTCGCCGCCGACCTGGCTACCATCGGGAGTCACCAGGATTTGGTAAACCGTAATCGAGCTGCCGACGGCCTGAGTCAGCCCCACGTCATCTCGCAGGAATTGGACGTGTCCGTCGCAGAAGCTCACGACCGCTCCGCCACTGTGGTTCGAGTTGATGTTCGCCGTCATCGGGTTGCCGTTGTAATAGCTAATCTGGCTACCGTAGGGTGCGGCAAAACTTGCATAGGCATTGGCACGGGTCGCCCCCAAGGCCGAGGTATAGTTACTGGCCGATATATTGATGCCGAAGGTATGATTGATCTGGGTCGGCCAAGCGGCTGAACCGGAGGAAGAAGCGCTCGTGGAACCAACAGTGCTAAAGTACCATTCGTGCGCCTTGTTTGGGGCACCTGCCGCGGCAACAGCGGCGGGAGCGTTTTGAGTGTTTTCGCCCAGCAGAAGGGTGTTTGCGGTGCCGTCCGCGGCGGAGATGGAATCCACGGTTAGCGGCGGCAAGGGTGGAGTTAGCGTCGGATCTCGCAGAACCAATCCGTTGGCAACGTAGGCGTTTTCTCCGCTGCTCTGGTTGGAAGGAGGCGGATCGCTGGGGCAAATCAGCAACTTCAAACCCAACGGGACTTGTGTGTAGGAGAAGCCTTGAAAACCAGCCGAATTGATTGTTTTCCAGAGGTCGTTGCGGTCCAATCTCGGCAGCAACATCGTCACCCACGAGATGGAGTTGCAGCCGGAAATCGGCCGGCTCGGTTTATTCTGCCAGCCGGGAAACGATTTTTCCGAACCTTCGTAGGCCAGCAGTGCGAGGCATAATTGTTTCTGATTGTTCTGGCACTGGGTCCGCCGGGCCGATTCCTGCACGATGACAATTGCCGGTATCAGCAAGGCCAACAACATGCCGATAATGGTGATGACCACCAGCAACTCGACCAGCGTAAAGGCCGGGCGAACCAGTCCAGCTCGGCGATTGCTCTTCCGTAGTCCCATGACCAGACTCCCGTCTACTTGAGGTCGATCTCAGCCTTCCAGTATTCGGCGTTGGCCAGTTTGGGGTTGATGGTGTCGGGATTGAGCGACTCCACATGTCCATCACCAAAGAGTGTGTTGATCGTGCCGGAGTGTCGGGCACGGCCGGCCCCCCAATGCGTCCAGTCGGGCGAATTCATCATCGCGGGAGTCGGTGTCAGCAATTCGTTGGTGGTTCCACCCGCCAGGTCGGCAACGATTTTGCAGTACTCAATGGCCAGCACCTTTTTGCTGTCCCAAAGAAAGCGGTTGGCGCGGCTATTCATGCCGTAGCTGCAGGGGTTGGACGAGCCGAGCGGCCACCAGCTCCCTTCCGTGATCGGTTCTCCCATGGGTGTTGTGGTTCCGTCGGGGTTATAGCCCTGAACCGTCGCGGGTGGGTCTCCTCGGCTGATGGCGCCGCAGGCCTGATAGTACATCTTTAGACAGAAGCCTCGTCCACCGCCAGGATAATTGGGATCGATCAGCCAATAGATGTCGCTGACGACGTAGTCCATGCCGTCGTCCGTGACAAACGCCCAAGCGCCTGGAGATGGCGTGTACCCAGGATACCTTGAACCGAGGCACGTCTGAATCCACTGATTCCATGTTTGCCCTGGCGCGCCTCTCCCTCCATAGTCGGACCACACGGTCGCGTTGAGATCATAGAGAGCCATGGACATGAAAGCCGAGCCGTCGAGCGGCTTCTTCTTGGCTACGTTGCTCAGTGACGCATAAAAATAGGTGTCGATGTCGCTGACGATCCCGCTTTCCTTGTCATCCGGGCATTTGTAGATGGAGCTAGCCTGATTCTCGAGGTAAGGCGCCAGCGTGGTGGTCCACAGGTTGACGTTGAGATTACCCGCCGAGCCGCCGTTATCGGTCTTGTAATTCTGGAAGGCCGTGCCGATCTGGTGCAGGTTATTGGCGCATTGCATCCTTCGACCAGCCTCACGCGCCGCCTCGATCGCTGGCAACAAGAGGGACATCAGCAACCCAATGATCGCAATCACGACCAACAACTCCACCAGCGTGAAGGCACGACGAAATCTTACCGCTTTCATGGTTATCCGCTCCTTCTTAAAGGTCTTCTCCCCCCAGTTTTTCCCGGATGAACGTCCGGCCTAACCCCGATTGCTTGAATCTCTCCCACTCCGACCGCGCATGCTGGATAACTGCCTGCCGCTCCGCCCGCGTGACGCCATGAACCTTGCTCGGCAGAGACATAGGGAAGGAGTATCCCGCTGCTGCCAACCGCCGCTGCTCCGCCTGCTGTTTCTCGTCATTGACGTTGCCGATCACGCAATCTCGGAGCAGGCACTGCACCGCTGCTGCCGCCTGCTGGCGAACCTCGGGCGAGGGGTCGTCCATGAGATCGAAGAGCTGCGGCATGCTGCGATAGTCCCACTGTTCGGTCAAGCTTTCAATACAGGCCACGCGAACCTCTGCCTGCTGGCTCTGCGCCAACACCTGGAGAAGCTGCTGGCGTGCCGGCTTGCCAAGCTCGGCCAGTTTTACCGCGGCGTATTGCCGCTCCTTCACCGGGCTGTCGCCCAGCGCGGCTGCGGCCCATTCGTCGGCGCTCTTCGCCCGTGGCGAGCAAAGGTATCTGTATCCGTAGACGAGGGTAACCACCAGGAACAAAACAGCGAAGACCACCCACAGTGATTTATTTCGAACCATAAACGACACCGCTACGCCACGAACATGGGGGGGTTATGAAGTCCACCACTTAGGTTACCTACGCGAAACGCGAACGGCTTCACCAGGATGGTTTATGACGGTCTGTCGACGAATGTGAACTACGCCGACTAGGACAATGCTATCTGCTAGAGATGCTCTAGTCAACCGATAAACAGGAGATAAACAGGAGAACCGCAACGTCCACGAGCAATCGTAGTCCCGCCTTTAGGCGGAAATTGCGGTAGAGGACTGCCTCGAGGCGGAACTCCAAGCAACTTTGAGTTCTCCTGAACCGACAAAGAGGAACTTTTGCCGGTTTTCGGGGTTGGATAATGAGAAGACAACAATAATGAGAGGACAACGCTAGCCGGGAGCAAAAGCTTGGTTTAGACTAAGGGCAGATAGACGCTTGAATCGACGTAAACTCAACCACCGACAACAGGTAGGATTGTGGCCGTCAGCGAGTCATCTGCTCGACGATATGCCCTGGACCCAGACGTGCGGCTCATGCTGGAGGTGCGCGACGGCAGCGCCACGGCCTTTGAAGAATTGGTGGTGCGGTATCAGGCTCGTCTGGTTCGCGTACTGAAGCACCATGTTGGTCGCCGGGAGCTGGCGGAAGACCTTGCCCAAGAGGTCTTCCTCCGCGTATATCGCTCTCGTCAGCAGTACGTGCCTTGGGCAAAGTTCGCTACCTGGCTGTTTACGATTGCGAACAATGTGGCGTCCAACGCGCTGCGTCATCGTTCGCGCCACCCGGAAGTGACGCTCGCCGGTAGCGAGAGCGGTTCCCTAGGCGAGCAGCCGATGGACTGGCTCGCGCAGGCCAGCAGTAGCACGATGCCGACGCGGCAGATCGACAAGGCCGAACTCCGCGACATCGTCCGCATGGCGATGGAATCGCTTGGCCCGCGGCAGCGTTTGGCCGTGCTGCTGAACAAGTTTGAAGGGATGAGCTACGCCGACATCGCCAGCGCCATGGATCTGTCGCCACAAGCCATCAAGTCGCTCTTGGCACGGGCGCGAGAGAACCTGCGGCAACTGCTGGAACCGTATTTTGAAAATGGAACCCTCCCGAAAAAAAACAACGAACTTTCCGATAGCGCGGTGGCAAGCAACGGTCTTGTCGGCGACAGTGAAGAATGACGGTGAAGCGTGACGGAATCGAAGCCCCACAATCCGGCCAATGATGAAACCCAGCTTCGCGAGGAGCTGGTGGCCTATCTTGACGGCGAGCTTGATGGCGCGCAGAGCCAGCGGATCGAGCAGCGCGCAGCCGTCGAGCCGGACGCGCGCCGCATGTTGGAAGAACTCGACCGCACATGGCAGATGCTCGACGAGCTTGACGCCCAGCCTACCAGCGAAGACTTTACCTGCACGACATTGGAGATGGTCGCACTGGCTGCCGCCGCCGATGCCGAGAAGGCCAAGGCCGCGGCGCCGCGGCGGCGTCTGCGAGCGAGGCTTTGGGCTGCCGGAGGGCTGATCGGCGCGGCGGTGACCGGTTTCCTGATCGTAACGAGCCTGATTTCCGACCCGAACGCCCAACTCTTGCAGGATCTGCCGATCCTGGAAAGCTTCGATCAGTACCGCGAGATCGATAGCATCGATTTTCTGCGTGCCTTGAGCAACGAAAAACTGTTTCCAGAGGCTGCCGATGTCTGCCTGGGCACCGTGGAAACACTCTCACAACGGCGCCAGCGAGTGGAAGAAATGTCCGCCGAATCGCTCGATGACCTGTTCCGTAACGAGCAGCAATTTCGCGCCCTGTCGCCCCAGGAACAGCAGCGGATCCGAGACCTCCACGATCAGATTGAAAGTGCTTCCGATCGGGATAGGCTCCGCGCGATGATGAATCGCTACGACAAGTGGTCCGAGACTCAGCCCCCATTTCGCCGCGCGATGCTGCGCGACAAGAAAAAGACGCTGAAGGATCGCATTGCGATGGTCAAGGAATTGCTGGCAAAGCAAGATCCAACCAAGGTTCTCCACCAGGACGACCGAAACCGTCGGGAACCAGATGAACAATTGGCCAATTTCTTTGGAAGCTCGATGATCAGCGATGAAGAGCGCGATCGACTGATGAGCCTTTCCGGCGACGAAATGTACGACAACCTGAGCAAACAGTACCGTGCTCATATGTTAAAGCAATCGAAGTCGGCCAAACCGCCTCGTGGCGACCGTCCTCCCGGACAGCACGGCCATCACCCCGGCTCCCCCCGAGGCTCCAGCGGCCGGCGTTTACCCGAGAATCGCGACGAAAAGGATCCACGTTCTGGCGAGGATTTTCGACGCGGAGCCGCCACAACCGGACTTTGCAGTTCCGTACCGGTCGATGGGGTATACTTGATTGAGTTAGGTAACATTGTTAGAATTGATCGGGTGAATTCTATTTCTAAACGGATATGAGATTGTGATGAGAGTTTCTGCAAAAACTGAATACGCCTGTGTTGCGATGATGGAACTAGCCGCTCAATACGGGTCGAATGAACCTGTGCGAATTCGCAGAATCGCCGAACGGCACGATGTGCCGCCGCGGTTTCTGGTGCAAATTCTTCTACAGCTTAAGGGTGCCGGATTGGTGGCCAGTGTACGTGGCGCGGCTGGCGGCTACCATCTGATCAAAACGCCCCAGGAAATTTCTTTGGGCCAGGTCATGGAGGTGATTGAAGGTTCGTCCGATGAGAATGGCCAGACCAGCAGTGCCTCCCCCGATTCTCCCGCCGTCAAAGTATTGCTGCAAGTATGGAAGGATGTCAGTAATGTCCAGCGGAAATTGTTGGAAAGCATTACCTTGGCCGATTTGCTGGAACGCGCCAAGGCCCAAGATGAGCAAATGTATCACATTTAGCCTAAGAAATCGTGTAAACTTCGATTGCCTTGCTGCCAGGAAGGTCGTACAATTGAGTGGTCTCGCGGTGTACTGCCCTTTTCCTTGCCGCACGTGAAGTGCGCACCAACTTTTCCATGGGATTCCAGTTATGCACGCTTCAATTTCCATTTGTGTGATGCTGGTCGGGGGGTGGGTTCACCCCGAGTCTGAAATCACGACCATTCCTCTGAAGGACGATCTTTCGAGCCTGACCTCCATTCAGGATTTGGAGTGGAAGGAACGCGTCAAGCGCGTGCCGTTGCCGCGAGTTCCCACGATCGACGATCGCCATCAGGCGGGCGATGATATGCGGGTGCGCAATCGGCGGGATCTAGTTCCTCCAACGGACCGAAACGCCCCGCGGGGTCAGAAGCCAATGATGCCAGAGCCACCGACGCAGGCGGGTGATCTGGCAGGCCAGCGCCCCGGATTGAACACCCAGCCCGGTGCAGGCTATGCGCCTTCTCAGCCCGGTGGATCCTACCAGCCTACTGCTCCCAGTGATGATCCCTATGCAAATATGACGGCGCCAGGACGTAAACCCGTGAGCGGATATGGTACCCGAAGTATTCCAACACCCCCCATAATGCCGCGAGTCGGTAATTCTACTGCCAATAACACGATGATCCAGAATCCGTACGGGCTTCCCAATCCATCAAACCCGATGTCCAATCCGGCGGCCAGCAGTGGTAGCAAGCCTTATAGCGATTATCGAGCGCCGACGGGCTATAGCCCTTGGATGGAGTTGAACCAAAGAACCAACAACGGCACGATTAATCCGTATTCACAATACGTCCGACCCCAGATGGATCAACTTAACTACAATGCACGCACGAGCGAACAGATCAACGGCGTGCAGACGCTGCAACGCGGTTATGGAGCCGTAACGCCTGGCATGGAGGCTCCCGTGGGCGGCGGGGCCGGAATGGCCAACCCCAATACCTTCCAGAATTACAAGGGTTACTACCCGACGAATCAGTAATGTCGTGATTCAGGACGGATCCGTGCTGGCAGGTTCCTTGCGAGACAACCTTTCGTACAAGGCCAGCGTCTCGTGCGACTCGCGCTGCGCTGTGTAACGCGAGTAAACCGCGCGTTTTGCGCGTCTGCCGCACTCCGCGGCAAACGCCTCGTCGCGCAATATATGGCCGAGGGCTTCCGATAACGCCTCTGGACGCCGAGGATTGTAGAGTAGCCCGCCGCCGGTCTCGGCAATCATCTCCGTGAAAGCTCCCTGGTCGGGCAGCACCGTCGGCACGCCGCTGGCCCAGGCCTCCAGCACCGGCAGTCCTTTGCTTTCACGAATCAGGCTCGGCAGGCATAGTACGTCGAGCGAGTGCAGGAAAGCGGTCTTGCTCGGACGATCCAACTCGCCAACGTATTCGTAGCAGTCGGCCATTCCCCAAGCGGCAAGTCGTTTCTGAAGTTCATCGAGATACGCGCGATCGGGGCGATCGAGATATCCGGCCACGCGCAGGCGATAGGGTGGCAAGTTGTCTGCTTCGCGCATCGCATGTAATGCTTCGATGAGCAGGTGCAGCCCTTTGTCCGCACATACGCGGCTCAAGAAACCGATGGTCTTGGGCCGGTCATTTGCTGAGACTCGTCCAGGCTCGGTCCACCCCGCGAAATCCAGGCTATGCCCTTCCTGCTGCCCACCGCCCACTGCCCACCGTCCACTCTCTCCACCGTAGCCTTCCAAATTCAGCCCCGGTCGGATCACATCAATCTTCTCACGAGGCACGGCCAGATACTCGGCCATGAAATCGGCGTAGTATCCGCAAGGAGCCACGAGGCCGGAGAGATCCGCAGCCCGTGCATGCAACTCGGCGCGAGCCTGGGTGTAGTATGGGGAGGGAAGCTTTTCCAGGAAGCTGTCTTCGCCCGAGAGCGTGGCGACGACCGGCACGCCCAGTCGCTGACGTAGCGGACGGGCCAACCCGGCGAGCATGACGTTGGACAAATGAACGATGTCGGGCCGGACCTCGGCTTGCAGCCAGTCAATAAGCTTTTGAATTTCGATTTTCATCGGCCCGTCTTCGCCGCGGAACATGGCCAAGGTCAGCCGCCCAAGGTGCTGCGGACGCGTGCTGCCAAACCGAGCTGCCCAGGAAACCAATGTCGGCCGGTCGAGTTGTCGCCGCACCAGCGACGGCATCCACCCCCAAAGCGGCAGGCTCTCATCCAGATAAACATTGATGCCGCCCATTGCCAGCCGGTCGATGCTGATATTTTCTTCGTCGGTTCGCAGCGGCGTGTAGACCGGGGCCAGAATGACATCGGCCCCGGCCTTGCGAAGCGCAGCGGCCAGTGTGTTGCCGTGCATGCAGCTTCCGCAGTACATCGGACCTGCGCCGGCGATCAAATGAACGATCTTCATGGACTCTATTTTACGTGTCCATGGTTTCGGAGTAAATCGTTGATGCCGTGAGGAATCACCAGTCCCTTGGCCCAACTGGGAAAATCGTGGTCGAATGCTCTGTACGGCTGCTGCGCCGATCCTAATCTCCCGCTTTCATGATTCAAGTTCCGGTCGAATGTCAGCCAAGCCATACTCCGGCTCGTCTTCGCCGAAGGCGTGAGCCAATTGCCTCCTACCGAACTCCTGCCAGTCTTCGTGGTCATCCTGAATACTCAGGAAGCGAGCAAAGTCTAACACTTCTCGAAGGCGATTCTCAGGAAGACTTTGAAGAATTCCTTCCAAAAGATCTCTGCTTGCCATCGGAGCTCTCCTTGCACCATGAAACGACACACTACATTCTTGTAATTCTAGGGTATCGCGTTAAATATGCAAGGATCTAGCATTGATCATAAGGCGTCGAAATGCTAACAGTGACAGCAACCCGTAGGGTGCGTGAAGCGAACACCCCGGAAATGGTGGGTTGCGCACGAGGTCGAACCACCGAGGACACTTGCTAGTGATCGGGGCCGGTGCCAAGGTGATTTGCCCTGGGCGACGGCAAGTTCAATATCGTGGTCACCAAGGGCGGGCCATGACACCGAGGACATTCCAGCCGGTCAATCTCATAAACCCGCTTGATGAGCATGGCCCAGGTCTGGCTCGCGCGGCGGGGGGCTGGGGAGTGGTCGTTAATGCCCTCACCCCCGGCCCCTCTCCCTGAGGGAGAGGGGAAAACAGTCCCTGCCTCGCTCCCGAGTGCGGGAGAGGGGATCTTTTGGACCCCATCCGGCTTGCCGGATGGTGAACAAGGTTGAATGGCTAAAATGGAGAACAAAGACCAACACGACCCCATCCACCTTGACCACGAGCGATTACGGCTTGGCTTCGAGGATCCCCGTTTCCAGCATTCGCAGCACCAATCGCTTTGCCACGGGACAGGCAGCCGTTGCGGCGTTGCCGGCCCGTTCCAGGACAACAACCATTGCATAACGGGGCCGATCGGCTGGAACATAACCGGCGAACCAGGCGTGCTCGGGCTGGCCCTCGCCAATCGCGGCAGTACCCGTCTTGCCGGCAATGGAAATCTGATCGAGGTAAAGCGAACCGTGGGCCGTGCCCTCCTTATCGGCCACGCTTCGCAAGAGCCCAGCGCGAATGGCGGCAAGTGTCGCGTAGGCCAGCCCCGGGATCGGTTGCGGCGGCAGTAACGCATGGTCGCCTGACGAGGAATCGTGCCGCACGATGTGTGGCGCGACCAACAGTCCGCCGTTGGCCACTGCCGCCATCATTCGCACGACTTGCAGTGGCGTGGCCGTCAGTGAACCTTGACCAATGGACATTGCCTGCGTGTCGGCCGCGTGCCAGTCATGGCCCTCGAGTCGGTGGATCGAGTCGGGCGTCGATACGATGCCGCAAGCCTCGCCCGGAAGATCGATACCCGTGCGCTGCCCAAAACCAAGCCGCCCTGCCCAATCGACCAATATTTGGGGCGGCAGCTTTTCCGCATGATGGAAGAAATAGACATTGCAGCTTTCGGCCAGGGCTTCGGCCAACGTAACATCTCCGTGGCCAGTGCCGTGGCGAACATAGACCGCGCATCGCTGCCGGTCGGGCTGTTTCAAGTATCCCTGGCAGTAAAATGTCGCCGCCGGATCGAGCCTGGCCGATTCCAAGAGCGCGATGGCGGTGACGATCTTGAACACCGAGCCGGGCGGCAGGGCCATCTGGATCGCGCGATGAAAGAGCGAACGAGCCGGATCGGCGAGCAATGCCTCTCGCCGCGACGAATCGTCACCGATAAACGCGGCCGGATCGAACCGTGGGGCACTGGCCGCAACCAGGATCTCGCCGTTCTGGACATCGATCACCACGACTGCCCCTCCAGACGGTACAAGACGATCCGACTGCAAGGCTGCGCGTTGCAACGCGCTGTCCAACAGTTCTTCGGCCGTCCGCTGCAATCGCGGGTCGATCGTGAGTATCACATCGCTGCCAACCATCGGCTCGGTTTCGAGATGCCCGAGCACGTGCGCTGCCAAAGAACCCGAAGGATACATCCGACGGGTCAGATAGACGATCCGCGTACCGAGATAATGCTCGGCGTGCTGCTGAATTTCCGCAGCCGCCGCGGGAACGTCTTCAACCAGGACGTGTTCGGCTAATTCTTCGGCCACGGTCGTGGTCTCCGGCAGTGCGTCGCGGGCAGGCTCGAAAATTTCGTGCAAGGCTACAGAGAACCGATCGGCCCACGACTCAGCGTCGCACGGCGGTATCGAACGGACCGCTTCAACCTGTCGCCGGCGGGTGTCGGCCGCGATCCGCTCGACACGGTTCTGTATTTTGCGTGCCCGAGCCTGCCACTGTAGAAGATCGATGCCGCATAGCGCAGCCAAACGGCGGTGCGTTTCTTCACGCTCTTGCCGCAACTCCCGCACTTCCTCGGCCAGTCGGACCGCGTTACGACGCTGATCCTTCGGAAGCCGCTTGCGGGCCAGTTGTTCGAGCCACGCCTGCCGAGGTGGCTCCTCCAGATAGCGATACTGCATGGCCACGGCCGCCACTTTCCGATCGCAGGCCAGTACCGTACCATCGCGAGCCAAAATCCTTCCCCGCGCCGCCAGCAGTGGTTTTTCGCAATGGATTGTCCGCAGGGCTTCCGCGCGAAAGATCGCACCTTGGCTGATTTCCAACTGTACCGCGCGGCACCAGACGAAGATCAAGAGCAGGACGAAAGCACCCAGACACCAGCGCAGGCGACGACGAGGATCGACGACTGCGGGCGAGGTGGTGTTTACAAGGCTCAGTTCTTGCCAGTCGGTGGGCATGGGGTCATTTAGTTCACATGGCTCGCCTGTCCATTTTCATAGGAACTGAATTCGGCCCAGACGGGTAGGTGCTCGGAAATGTCGAGGGCCTCTTGCGGGGTAAGGTCCAACTCGCGAATCATGTCCAACACGCCGGATCGGCCCGTGTACTCGACTGTCGCGCGGCGGTCGAAGAAGATGTTGTCGGCCAATCGCGTTCCACGCGTTGTCGTGGGAACTCCGTTGACGGCAGCCACGATTCCCGGTACGCGATTGAGCCGGCCGAGATGCTCCGGATCGGACTCGAGGTCGCCGAGCATGATGATATCGTCTTCCCCGTGACCGCTATCTCGCGCCGCTCGATAGACATCGGCCAACGCGTCCAATTCCTGCGGCGCCCGGCGGGGATCGACCAACACGTTGACCAGCGCAAAAGTAAATGCCTCGCTAGGTGGCGGGCCGCGGACACGGAACTCGGCCATCAGCGGCCGCACGTGGAACGTGCCCGGCGGCGCGTCGACCGAGTGTACCGTTGAGTGATCGACCTCCACCGTCGTGGCATCGAAGAGCATGGCATTGTAAATCTCCACCGGATCGCGGTCCAGGGTTGGGCAGGTGACAAAATCGAAGCAGCGGCCCGTGGCATTGATCTGGTCCTTCAATCGCATCAGAACGCCGCGGTTGCCGGAACGGATGTGCTGCAAGGCCACGACGTCAAACCGCGCGAGGATTCGCACCAAGCTGTCACAAACCTTGGGGTTGGCCAAGCGGTTGTCGTCCAAACCGCCGAGATTGAATGTAGCCAGGCGGATCGCCGGGCGCGTGGGGGCGGCAGGCGGCTGATCGATAGCGCCTTCACTAGGCACGCTGCCGGAGGCCGCACGGGGCACGATCCGCACGTATTGAAACTTTCCTTCCGTGCTGCGATGGACCTCTAGCGAATAGTTCGCCGAGGCATACCAGCCGCCAACCCCCAACGCGGCGGCGGTTGTCACCAGAATAATACGCCACATAGTTTGCCTCCAAGCCGATAAAATACACGGGGATGCAGCTTGGACGCCATAGCAATTTGGGGGGCATTATCTCCATAGGCGGCAAATCGGCACGACAAACGCCCCTAATCCCGTCTTATGTGGGGGATGCATATTGCCAGCGCCGAGAGAATTAAGTTATACTGAAGCTAGTCGGTCTGCCTGGGCAGTGGACCGTATTGTCTGAGGAGGCAATTTCCATGCAGAGATCCGCTGGAGTGTTAGGTGCGGCGTTTATGCTTCTGGCGATTCTTCAGCCGGCCGTGGGCGAGGTCTTCCTGCTTCATAGCGGCGGGCGCATCGAAGGCGAGTTGGTCAACGCCGATGAAAAGCCGCGCACGTCCTACGTCATCTCCTTGCCCGGCGGAGGCCAGCTCACACTCGATGCGGCCCTGGTCGACAAGGTGCAGCCCGTGCGACCCGAGTTGGTCGAATATGAGAAAGCTCGGCGGCAGCATCCGGACACGGTCCAAGCCCAATTACAAATGGCTGACTGGTGCCGCGACCATAACCTCACCGCGGAACGGAAGACGCACCTGGAACGCGTACTGCAACTCGATCCCGATCAGGCCGATGCCCGCCGGACCCTGGGCTACCGCAAAGTTAAAGACAAGTGGATGACGCGCGAAGAAGAGATGGCCGACAAAGGTTACGTCAAACGCGACGGCCGCTGGATGACCGGGCCAGACGCGGAGCTTCACGACAGTCGAAATAAGCAACACTTGGCCGAGATCGAGTGGATCAAAAAGATCAGCCGCTGGCGGGCGTGGCTCGACGGCAATCGAGCCGAGCAAGGCGCCAAGAATCTCCGCGCGATCGACGACCCCATGGCCATCGTCGGATTAGCAGATCGACTGAAGAAGGACCAGCGCACCGATGCGCGGCTGATTTATGTCGAGGTGCTGGCCCGCATGAACAAACACGAGGCCCGAGGCCCGCTGGCCATGTGTGCCATGGACGATGGTGTGGAAGAGGTCCGTCTTTCTTGCCTCGATGAATTGCAGAAGCAGAAGGACGACGGGGTGACGGCCTACTTCGTGGGGCGGATGCGCGACAAACACACGAGCAACGCCATCATCAATCGCGCTGGCGTGGCCTTGGGGCGGATCAAGGATCCAAGCTGCATCGGCACCCTGATTGAATACCTTGTAACAGGTCACGACGAGGTGATTCAAAGCGGCGGCGGGCCAGGTTCAATGACATCGACCTTCAATAAGAACGGCAGTGGCGGTGGCGGCCTGGGTATGAATCAAAAGCCTAAGATTGTCCGCCACATTCTGCAAAATCAGGACGTACTCGACGCCTTGGCTACAATCACCGGCCGGAATTTCGGCTACGACCAGCGGGCGTGGACAACCTGGTACTCCAACCAGCAGGTCAAGGGCGCGCCGCTGGAGCCAAAGAAATAAGAGGCTACTACGGCTGGTACTCCAACAAGGCCCGCGGCATGCGCCGGAAGAAGGCGGCGGCCATTCTCCCCTCTCCCGTACTCGGGAGCGAGGTCGGGGGTGAGGGCATGAACGATCACTCCCCAGCCCCTTCCCGCGCGAGCCAGACCTGGGCCATGCTCATCAAGCGGGTTTATGAGATTGATCCGCTGGAATGTTCTAAGTGCGGCGGCCAGATGAAAGTGATTGCCTTCATCGAACCGCGGGCACCAGAGCGGAGCGATGGTCGGCGAGCGCCGCCTGCCGGAATCGGTTGGGTCCACGCCCCGGACGATGAGCCTCCGGAACTCACGTATGTGGACATCGACATCTTCGAGGCAACCTTCTAATTTTCACCGATGCCCGTCGGCCCGGGGACGGTATGCGCAAGCCGTGGAAGACACCCATCTTCAAGCTATAATTTTACAACCATTATGAAGTATGACCGGCAGGAAACTTCGCTCAAGGGACTTCAACCGAAAAGCGGCGGGGGGCCATGCGGGGAGTGCGGCAATTGCCGCACTCCCCGCATGGCCCCCCTTGTCTTACCAATATGCACGGGCTAGACTCAGAGCTTCAGAAAATCAATTTTCCTATCCCTCACACTTGGCGTTTGTCTGGGGGCCTTTTGCCGCCGGCCCAGATAGAAGGCGGAAAAGACCAATCTTCAACGCCTGTCGCCACCGTCCCCAAACCAAGAGTGCGACGGTGCCGATTCCCAACAAGACGAGGGTTGACGGTTCGGGCACAGTGATGATCGAAGTGTTCATCGCGTATACTTGGCTTGTCAGGGCGGAAGTCTCGAACAGGAAATCCGTGTTCTGGTTGTAGCCGGTGATGTCCAGGCGGTTCCAGCCGGCAACCAGGTTGATGGTCGCGGGTGAACCAAGCGGAAACTCCTGCGGCGAATCAAAGGCGTAGTTCAGGAACCAACGTGGTACGCAATCGCCGTCGCCAGCCAGCGAAATGGGAGTCGGGGCCGAAGCATACAAGTACGTCCACGCATGGAATTGGGTGTCCATGCCGCGGTCAAGGGAAAGGGTGCCGTCTACGGGATTGCCGATCGTGCTGGCTGTATCCCAATGGAAGTCGAGGCCATAGGGAGGCGGACCGACGAACTCCCCCCAGCCGTCGTCAACCGCAAAGTGCCACGGCCGTACATACGGCACATTATTGTGGAAGAAGCCTTCGGTGTTCTCTCGAACGTTCCACAGATGGTCGCCCAGCGTCTCGGCATTGGCAAACGAGACAAGGCATGGCAGGATGGCAAGCAACGCAAGCAGCGTGCGCAGCGCCCAGCGACGGCGGATGAGCCACACTAGCCCCCCAGTGACGATCAAAGATGCCAGCGCACAGGCCGTGGAAGGCTCGGGCACTGTGGTAATCTGCCCAACGAAGCCGTGCTGGACGCCGCTGACCAACCCGACGCCAACGAACATCTCGGAGTCGTTGATGTCGTTGGCGACGGTGAGTTGGCTAAAGGGCGAGCCGGCAGGAAGATGGATGCTGAGGTCGATAAGGGACTGATGGGAAAGATCGAAGAGGAATGCCTTGTCGCCTGAGTAGCCGACAAGGAGGCTCTGGTCGTTCAGGCCGCAAACCAAAGAGGAAAGGTCGGCTGGATTCAGCTTTGCAATCCCGTTTACCCCCTCGCCGACATTCCAGTACGAAGCGAAACTGGCCATCTCTCCGCCACTGAGGCTGTTGTTGTTGATTCCTGCCAACGGATAGTAGCTGTCGAAGCCCGTGGTCCAGTTCGACCCGTCTCCGCTGCCATCCCAGTAGCATCCGCCCCGAACTTGTCCGAGGGCGTCAAGCGTGATGCCAACGACTTCCCCATTGTCGCTAATGCCCAGAGCCTTCGTATTGTTGGACCCGAACAGTGTTGACCTGCCGCCATCATAACCCCAAATCACCGACCTCCAGGTTGTCGTCGCCTGCCGCCATCCAACAACATCCCCTCTTGCGTTGATCGCTTCGGCCACGTTGTCGATGGTACTCGTCGGATCGAGGTTCACCATCGAACCAGCCCACTTAAATGGCGCTTTCTTGCCGTTACTCTTATGCGCCCAACCGACCACAATGCCGCTGTCGTTGATATCGTTCGCGGCGCTTTGCGCACCGCCGAGAGTGCCGAGCGGAGTCGTCGTCCCGTTCTGCCAGAGAAACGCCTGGCCCGAGGAATCTTGCCCAACGACCTGTCCGGCATTGTTAATGGCGTTGGGTGTGACGCCGGCACCGAGGTCAGTGAGCGTGATGTCGGTGATCGTCATCCCTTGAGCGGTGAACGCCAGGCAGAGAAGGGCGACAAGCAGCGCGGCTTTTGCTTTCATCGGATTCACCCTTCGGCTATCGGAGAGTAGTCAACTCCCGATAGCGCGCCCAACGGCAGTAGCCCTGATTGTGGACGCGGCTGCGAAAAAACAATCGTATTACCTCGCCCCGGACCACATGGTCACGGGACCGATCTGACTATTCACAATCGAAGTATGGCCCTGGGCAGATGCAGTGCTGGGGGCATCCATCCCAGTTGCGCCCGCAGTTATAGTTGCTGCAAGCCTTCGCCTTACGTTCTTCCACCAACTGGTCGTGAGTCATTACGGAGTCGGCGATCCATTTCACCGCCTGACACGTAGTTGCGCGTTTCAACGCTTCCTTGTAAGTTAAGTTCGGAACAAGCACGGCCTTATATTCTTCTACTCCCTTCTCCGGAGCAGGGACGAGAAAGATAGCGGTGCCCGTCTGTGAACGGCTTTTTGCCAAAGCGTCAAACGATTCTTTCGGCGTCTGGTTTGTGTCACAACATTTCAGTCTTGGGGGTAGTTGGGGCATTGGTTTCTCCTTAATTGACTGCCATCGAATGAAGGGTAGCGGTTAAGGAAAGGTACAGAGTCTCGCCTTGTCTTGGGACCAATCAACCGCCTCATCTTGCCCGCACGGACAAGGCTAGCGGAATGAACGGATTTCTTGCGCTCCATATCGTCGGATTAGTGCTGATTGTACCCAGAACGTTTAGACGGCCTTCACGGTCGGGATAATGCTCCAGCGCAACCTCTTCGCGATGACGTGACCCACCTTTCTTGATTGTTGGCCCACAGCCTGCCGCCTGGTTCTTGGTACTCTACTTCAGCAGGACATATTCCTGTTTGTTGACGCCGCCGATCGTCTTCCACCTCCCGGTATTGATTGCCAGAGAGAACCCCATGCCTCTTGCCCAATTGAAGACCGAAGAGTTCTTCCCTCCTCGATGCGATTTCAACTCTTCATCGGAGATGTACTCGACTTGGTTCCCGTTGAACAGGTGAAAGCCAAAGTGAACCCTTTTCTTCTTGCCGTATCGCCGCTGATGCCCGTTCCAGAGAGCTGTTCGCCGCTCGAAGTTCTTAGTGGCCCAAGTGGATACCGCCCACGCAGTTTGCAAGTCGTCCCGAAGCTCGTACCAATGGGGTAACTGGTCTTCGTCTAGCGGCGATCCACCGAACTCTCCCACAAGCGTCTCATCCAGTTCTGCTACCGTTGCGTCGTGCCTCATGTCTGGGCTAAAAACGAAAAGGCCCCTTTCACTATCTAGCCGCGAACCCTTGCGCTCGCCTGTGAATGCACCTGTCTTCCATCCGTTGCTTTCCGCGAAGACTCTTATCGCCCAACGATAGAGCTGGTGATTCATCTTCGCGCCTGGAAAGTCCCTTTGCGCAATTTCTCGCAGACTGTCCATTGTGACCCACAAGTAGTCAGCCATCGCCGATCTCGCACTGCTGGAAGAAGGAATTCCTCTCAATCATCTAATAATATAGTCGAGAGGTCGGAGGCCCGCAACTAACCAACCGGCAAGAAGCCAATTGGAAACACCGCCTCCAGCCACACAACAACACCCCCACGACAGATGGATTGTCACCGTTTTGTGACAAGTTCGATCCCGAGCCGCCGGGGTGACCAGCCCCAGCGGCTCACGACACATAGCTAAATTGTCAAAGAACAGCCCTCATTGAGAGGGGTGGCGAAGGCTTCGGCCGGCTCACGCCACGATCATTCGCTCCCGAACCGCTGTGCATATTAGAGCATCATCACTACGCAAGGAGGTCCACGATGATCGTTGCCATGACCAAGCCTCTGTTTGCCTGGGATTGCCTGGAAGATAGCCCCAGCCTGGGCACCACCAAGAAATTTCTCGCTTCCGTTCCCGACGCCAAGCTTCTCGAAGGCCTGCGGCGGCATCACTCCTAAGACGTCCTGGTGGCGGTGAAATTCGACTCGTCTGTCTGAAGGTGCGAGCCGAGCGGGATGAAATACGCTTGAGGGCGCATCCGCTCTGCACCTTTCATGCCCGTAACCCCCAGCCCGTACTCAGGCTCCCCGCGTACTGTGGGGCCAACCGTACCCCGACACTCCGATTTTCGAGGCACATCGCAAACGGCTCGGGACGGGTAACACAATCGCTCGGCAATATGGCTCTTCCGGTTCTAGCTGCGGAATTTGAACAATTGTAGGGCGGCCCGAGTGAAACGAGTCACCAGCACCGATGAGCGGGCAGGTTGTCTACAAGGCGAAGAAGGATGCCTGCCGGGCCTTCCCCAACCCTCAGCGTAACGACCTAGCGACCGGACCGAAACGGAATTTCCAGATCCTCGATCCGCTCGATTTTATCGCCGAGTTCACGCAACACGTTCCCCCCAAGGGTTCGCACTTGATCCGTTATTATGGCTGGTACTCGAACAAGGCCCGTGGCATGCGCCGGAAGGCGGCGGCCAATCTCCCCTCTCCCGTACTCGGGAGAGGGGCAGGGGGTGAGGGCATCGGGGGTGAGGGCATGAACGATCACTCCCCACCCCCCCGCCGCGCGAGCCAGACTTGGGCCATGCTCATCAAGCGGGTTTATGAGATTGATCCGCTGTGCTGTTCTAAGTGCGGCGGCCAGATGGCGGTGATTGCCTTCATCGAACCGCGGGCACCAGAGCGGAGCGATGGTCGAGGCGTGGTGATCGAGAAGATTCTTCGCCACTGCGGCCTGTGGCAACCCTCGCGGGCACCACCGCGGAGCGATGGTCGGCGTGCGCCGCCTGCCGGAATCGGTTGTGTCCACGCCCCGGACGACGAGCCTCCGGAACTCACGTATGTGGACATCGACATCTTCGAGGCAACCTTCTAATTTTCACCGATGCCCGTCGGCCCGGGGACGGTATGCGCAAGCCGTGGAAGACACCCATCTTCAAGCTATAATTTTACAACCATTATGAAGTATGACCGGCAGGAAACTTCGCTCAAGGGACTTCAACCGAAAAGCGGCGGGGGGCCATGCGGGGAGTGCGGCAATTGCCGCACTCCCCGCATGGCCCCCCTTGTCTTACCAATATGCACTGGCTAGACTCAGAGCTTCAGAAAATCAATTTTCCTATCTCTTTCGGCAAGCGGGCCGGCATGGGTCGAGCGGATCATCTGTTCGATCCACGCGCGGGAAGCTGGGGATATCTTCGCTTCATCCACAGCCCTCCCGTGCTCATGGCCTTGTAAGAGGGAATCTACTTCCGTTGCCACGGCGGCGGGCGGCAACACACCATCGCAGCCGCCAAGGTCGCCATTTTGGCGGATGATGTCAACGGATTCCACAGACAATCCGATATGCACGCTGATTACGGCATGGCCCGCCTCATGATGCGATGAAGCTTCTCGCTCCAAGCCCTGCCCCCATTTATCGTGTTGGTTCATTATTTCCCTCGTCCGATTCCCCTTGCAGCGATTGACTCAGTACGCTAATAAGTCTTAGGTAATTGCACGAAATAAAGCGTGGCCCATACCCAGTTGACAGCGTGCGTGTCCGGTCGGCTAGGGGCCTTCGCCCGTTTGAGCCAATGTTCGGACCCGTTTGCGCCGTGTGGCGGCCTCGCCCTAGCGGCGGTCGGCAACCTCCAGGGTTACACCAGGGTTAGCCATCTTCTTCAGTTGAATCTTTGTGTCTGCTGAAATAGCTACTGAGCCGGCCTGGCAGTGTCTCCATCTGCTTCGCGAGCTTCTGTAACGTCCAGCCCTTCTCAGAACAAAAGTGATCCCGAATTGCCAACATTACCTCAAATCGCCTCTTGGGAGAGTATTCGTTCTGAATTTCCTTCCAAGTCAGAGTTCCAAGCCCAACCCTGGTAAACACCTGCGTGAGTTCATCCAACGGATCAGTTGAATCCCTCTTCTGCACCATCGAGTTCTTTTGCCATTCCGTGACGGACGGAAAGTCGTCTAACGAGAAAGCTCGACCCTCCACCAAGGTCGCACATGCAACATCGACCGCATGCTTAAGTTCCCGAATGTTTCCGTCCCAGGGATACTCGATCAGTCGTTCGAGGACTTCAGGCGGCATCAGATTAAATGACTTGCCGCGTTTTTCCACGAAGTTCCGGACCAGCCAGGGAATATCGTCGGGCCTATCTGATAAGGGTGGTAGTGCGACTCTCGCATGTGCAATGCGGTGAAAAAGATCCGTCCTAAACTCCTTGTCAGCCTGGATGTCTTTCGATGTCGCGGCGACGACCAGGACATCAGCCATCCTCGCCTCATTATCTCCAAGCCGCGAGTAGGAACCGGTTTCCAAAAACCGCAATAGCATGGGCTGGACGTCGGATGGTAGATCTCCGATCTCATCCAAGAACAAGATGCCGCCGTTGGCCGGGACAACTCTTCCTTCACGGTCCCTATCCGAACCAGTGTAAGCACCCCTCCTTGCGCCAAACAGTTCCGACACCGCCTGCTCGCTTCGCAGGTGTGTGCAATCCAATGTAATCAGTGGTTTTGCGCGCCGGGTTGATTGCTGGTGATAGTACTTTACGAGCAACTCCTTGCCGGTCCCCGTAGCCCCCGTGATAAGCACTGAAATGCTTTGGTTGGCATACTTCGCAATATCCGCTAGCGCACGCTGCACTGCCGCCGATTCCCCAATGATCTCCCCAGAAATGGGAATACTGTCTTGGTAGTAGTGCTGCAGCCCTGTTGTTCGCATCGAGACCGACGGGCACAACCGGTTGGGTGCCGTCAGAATAAGCTTCGCGCGTGAAATGAAGTCTTGCACCGAGACAAGGCGATCATCGAATCGACACGTTGAACACTCGATCAACCCCACGGCATTGCGGAAAATTGTCTCTTGGTCGCTCGGCGGAGAAGGAAAGCCACCTGATCTAATTAGTTCCGGTCCCGCCAGGGCAAAATGCAGCAGTCGCCCAAGACTATAGACATCATTCTTTGGCGATCGTGCGCGTTCGAGTCGAGAACTCTCGACATTTGCTCGGTCGACATACAGGTCAACGGCCATTGCACCGGGCACGCCCACAAGGGAAGTGTTGCCCACGATCCTCGAATTGCTCCAGCCAGTCACCTTACACTGTCGGTAATCTGGGACGCTCAGCAAGACGGCATTCGGAGTAAGGCAATTATGCGTAATACCCTTAGCATGCGCGAACCCCACAGCCTCTGCAACCTGGATCAGTTTTTCCAAAGCATCAGCCACACCATCAGGCGGAATAGAACCATGACGCAGGCGTTCGGTCCAATAGCTTTCCCAATCAATCGCATTGAAATACTCCAGGATCAATGTGATATTATTCGTGTCCTCGATGTGCCCTTCGTAATTAAGAATGTTCGGGTGGTGAAGACGGCGCAGAGCCTGGATCTCTGCCAAAATCGCGAGAACGGTTTCTTCATCACGGTAATCCCATTCAATAACCTGTAGACAAGCTTCCTGAATACGGCCAATTCGATTTCCGAGAATTGAGCGTTCTCCTCGGTAGAATTGGCTGCGCAAAGGGTGCTTCGTCGTCCGTAATGGCGATGGGTCGATACGAAAACCATACAAGATATTCTGATGCTTGGGTGCGGGGGCGCTGGAGATTGCATCGGCGAACGAGTCAAAGTCTCCTAGTTGCTGCGGGGCCTTCGTGTGGTACTGCCTAATGTCCTGCTCTAACCGTTCGAGCGAGGTGACGATCACATTGAGTCGCCTTCCCATAACATCGAGGTTGACGCCAGAGACATCCATTCCACGCGGAAGCACAAGGCACCCGATGACCTCCATTGCGGCGGGAAAACCTTTGTGGTTCCTAAACAGCGAGCTGGTCGTGGCTGTCTTCGCCTGGAGTGAGTTCAGGGGATTGTAGTCGAGTACAACCCATCGACCGGCAGCCCCGCGTTGCACCGCAAATTCGCCGTTTGCACTTCCGCGAAGGGCGACCCCACTGATCTCCTTTGCTTCAACAACGACAACCATTCTTTCAGTGAGAAGAAGAACGTCAAGTTCATTGGGCAGTTGAAGCCACCTTCCAGGGATTATTGCGCTGGGATAGATCGCCTTCTTAAACGGAAGACGATCCAGCGCCTGGATCACCCAGGTCTCAAAATCGTTTCGAGGATGGACCAACCCACGGATCGAACTATTCATGTCGTAAAGTCTCGCCAAATGGTGTTATCAAGGCATAAAAGAGAATGCCATCACTGTGCTATCGTCCTGCCTCCGGAGGGGTACAAGCTTCTTCTCCAGGGCCTTCACCCACTCAACGGCATCAGTCTTCGGGTCTATGCATTCCTTAAGGGCGTCGAAGGCTGCAGGATCGCGGTAGACACCATCGGTACAAACGATGAAACCTCGCCAAATAGTGGAACCATCCGCAATCTCCTGTACTTCCACATCTAACACAACGTTACCCTGGCCCATTGCGGCAGAAATCCGTTTCTCGTTTAAGTCTTTTGGCAACGGCAACAGAGGCACGATAGTTCCATTAGGCGCCACGCCAAAGATCCCCGTATCGCCAACCCGGTAGACCCACACGCGGAAATCAACAACCGCCAGTGCCGCGATAACGCACATTGCGTTCTGTTTCCCGATCCAGCCAGCAGATGAGGTGCGAAGCGCGGTGTCGGTTTCCAAAACGTGCGCCAGCAGTGACTGAGCGGCCACCTCAGGACAATCGTGGGCCAGATCCAGATGTGGCGGCATAGATCGTCGGCGAGTGCCGCGTCGGTCGTGGTAGGCATGGTCAAGCGATTCAAAAAGACGTGTGCATACATATTCGGCCGCCAAGTCGCCGCCGGGGTTTCCGCCAACTCCGTCTGCAACAAATGCGTACTGCCGGTGTGCCTCAGCGAAATGCAGGCAGAAATCCTCGTTTATAGCCTTGGCATGCCCTCTCAGGGACAATGCAGCTACAGAAATCCGAGGCATGAGCATAGCACGAGTCACGCGGTGGAACTTGCCTTTTTGACTCGGCTCCTCAACTCCGCTGATACGCAGATACCTGTCGCGCACATCTTCCTCGCTTAGAAACCGACCACCAGTGTTCGTGAAGCATGCGTAGGGAATGAAGACCTCCGAAGAGGCTCCGGTTTTCGGGCTGCCCTCGGGCTTCCATACAATCTCCGCAAAAGCGAAGCTTTCTTTGGGTTCTCGAATCACAGCGTACAAATCATTTGGCATGGTTGCGCCCCAGAAGCTGAGAGAATTTGTCGCGAGCCTCGGATGGGCAGCGATATCGCTTGCGAGGCTCGACCTGAATCATGCGGCAGAGGATTTCGTCAAGTTCCTTAATGACGTAATTGCCTGGGATCGCCACACCAAGATTAGTCGCAAGTTGCGAGATCGCCTTGCTTGGAGGAATAGGTTGGGGTGGATCCTCAATGCTTTGCAAGAGTTCGACGGGGTTCTCGCGGTATGGGAAACTCCCCGTGTAAAGGCGGTAAAGCACCATTCCCAGTGAGTAAATGTCAGTAAGGCAATTTCGGCGATGGCCGCTGGTCTCGAACTGTTCAGGCGCGCGGTATTCTTCTCGGCTGATGCCAGCAATTAGCGCACTGGGAACCGTGGCGACATCATCGAGTCTCGCTAGTGTGAAATCGATCAGGACGAATGTGTTCTTACTCTTTGTGTAGCGAATGTTCTGCGGCCGGATGTCACCGTGCGCCATATCTTCTGACCGAAGATTCGGCAAGCGAGGATTTACGATCTCTCGGGGCCATACTTTTCCGAGATGATCCAATGCGTCGCAAAGTTGCGTTCCAGCGAGAGCAACTTGCCGGCCTGGGAATCGGAATGAGACGCTGTCGTCCTTCATAAAGTCAATCAAGTCCACCCCGTCGATCCATTGCATTACAAGGTACTTGTCGTCGACCAATTCGAGCGCTCGGGCAATGCTCGGATGATTCGTTGATTTTCCAGCACGGAATTCACGGCGAGCCTGTTGGCGGACTTCCTCGGGTGGTCGCGGAGTGTAAGCGGGATCAAACTCCTTGACGAAGTAGTACTTCCCTTCACGTACATTTGTCACTCGGTAGCAGCGGCCAAACATGCCCGTGCGCATCGGGGTGTTCTTATCTTGCTCGTACTTACCGCCAATCAGGCCTGGAATGGGCAGCGGTCGGTCGGCGAGAGTTCCCAACTGGTGGTCGATTCGGACTTGAAGTTCAGCGATATCCGGGTGGCCTGGATCGTGATTTCGCATCACACGGAGCAACTCGTCGCAGCGCTGGAGAAAACGTAAACGGTCGGCTGCATCCGCTTGATTCGCTGCCATTTCGTATAGGAGTGCCTTGGTCAGCCGGTTCTCCAACCATGAGGCAGGTATACAGTCATCTATCAGCGCAAGAGTCTCCTCCAGGACATTTGCCTTGCCCGCAGTTTTCGGAAGAAGTCGAATTGCGTGAACGTTGTCTGGGTAGCACGACAACACGTGTAGAAGCCGATCCGTGGCGGTCAGGGGCGCGTCCTCCCACTCGATGCGCGCCTTCGAGTAGAGTAGATTTGCTTCCGTTAAGGAAAGGCGAGACAGAGGCTGTAATGAGAATCCGGATCGTTTTCGCCAATATGCAGCGAGGGCTGGTAGTCGATTCGACTCCTGGGATTCCTCTGCCAGGATCGCACTCATTATGCCCGCGTATTTCTTTACCTGAGACTCGTCAGACCTTGCCACAAGGTCGATTGCACTGCGATTTGCAAAGTAGGAGATCAAGAGCCAACGTGCGGAGGATGGCAGGTCGTCAGCGCTAGCGTAGTGCCTAGCAACGACCCTCGCGCAATTCGCCCTATTCACGTGCAGCATGTGTCGCCCTGGGAATCGAGAGCTGAGCAGCGTTGAGAGAACGTATGCACGGAGTGCCCACGCGCATTGGTCATTGCTAACTCTCTTGCTCGACTGCAAATCCCCGATGGCTGGTTCAAAAATATCTCGCCACAAGAATCCGGCTTGACGAACTTCTGCCCAGCAAGATCGAAAGCGGCCGGCAACCGTCGAATCGGACGACATGAATGGTTCGATCCTAGCGAATTCCTCCTTGGTTAGGTCAAGTGCGCCACGTCCGCGAACATTGCAATTAACGCTACCTAACGAACCATCTTGAATAGTAGCCCGCTCGGTCTTCGAGTATTTCAAACGCAGAAACTCGATCTCCGGGTCACTGAGGGCATCAATCTCGCGGACTTGCGAAGCGAGTGCCGAGGAATCGAACAGAATTGGATATCTCTCCAAGTGGCGGATCAAGTCCACCCAATAACGAACGCGGTCCGCCTCTGTGAGGCGACTGTCTTTGGCTTTCAACCGAAGTTCATCCGCTTCCTTGAGAACCAGTGAAAGGGCGGTCCAAGCTGCCTTCTGACTCTCTAGTTTGTCCTCTGGTGTGACTTCGGTAGAAGCAGCAGGCCTGTACTTTGCTTTCGGCAAAGACGATCCCTTACCGTTTGGCTCAGCTTTCACTCGCTTGCTGCGGACATTGATCGCCTTAAAGGTCAACTGTCCCTTATCAATGGTTTCCTTCAGCTCGAACTCAACAAGAACATCTTGGGCGCCGGACTGATCGACCAGCGAATTGAGTCGGCTGGTCAATCGGTCGTCATCGATGTCAAGGAAATTGAAGTAGACCCGAAGAGGCTGGTTCTTAGCACGACAATATGCGTCAATTAAGTTGTAAATCTCCGGCGATTCTTGTCGCCAGAGATTCTCGTCGTCCGGGCGAATGAATCCAAAGTTCCCCCTCCATTGGTCGATGAATCCAAGTTTTAGCAATGGCATAAGCGTTCTCCAGCGATTTCCGCATGGTGAGCGAAGTTCAGCTCCCCATCAACTTCATAGAGTTGAAAAACTCCGCGTTCAACGTGTGTCAGGCTGTGGCTAATCGCATCATGCGTGCCAACCGGCGATTCTGCTTGATGACGTATCAGCTTTCATTTCGTATCTTTTGTCGCTGCAATACATTACGCACTCACCTGCCTGGAACGCGGTGAGCAAGAAAGTATCGGTTCCCATGATTCAGGGCCTCGGTTGCATCACTATTAAATCACTTTTGGATCAACGCTGCAATCCACCCAAAACATGAAATTGATGCTAGCCCCTCAGCCAATCAAGCATTCTTTTGGCAAAATCGTCGCTTGCGTCATGCGTAACTCTAATATATTAAATCACTTACGATTCATTGCGAAAATACACACGTCGGTCTGGCACGAGAAATGCGAATCTACGATTTTGCTTGATCATTCAGGTGCATTTGATTCAGCTTATGACTGTCTCGCTCAGTGGCGATTTTCGTCGTCGCTTTGCTGGGGCCCAGATGCTGATGGCGATCGGGCATTTTATTCCGGACTATATCTTCGATTCGGACCAAGCAGCATGGTGCTGTGAGGCCGACAACCCCTTTCCCAAGGAGCCCAATCATGTCGTACCTGAACACCAGGACCGCCTGCCAACTCACCCTTGCCATCGCCTGCGCCTGGATGCCAATGCCGCCGGTTGCTCTGGCCCAGCAAGCAGGTGTAACCTCCCCGCCCGCCACGAATTCTGCTGCGACGGCTGTTCCTGGCACACCACGCCAGCAAGCGTGGCTCAACGCGTCCGCGTCTGAGCGCAAGGTACTTGCTGAGCAACTCGGTGAGGAGGGGGCACGTGCCTACGCAAAGTCCAAAGGCTGGCAACCCTTGATGGATGGCACTGCCAAGTCGATCCCCCAGGGGCCGGACCAGATCTATCGCGCCTCCGATGGCATGGTCCATGTTATTGAGGCGAAAGGTGGCTCCAGCTACCTCGGTCACGCCTATGGTCACCCCCAAGGGTCTCCGGAGTGGGCTGTGGAATCTGCCAACCGTCTCTTGCGAAGCGCAAAGGCGACTACCGCCGAGAGGGCTGCTGCCAAGGCGGTACTTGACGCGGCGGCTAACGGCACTTTGGAAGTGCATGTGATCCGCGTGTCGCACCAACTCGGTGAGCCAACTGCGGCAGTCGTGAAGCAGTCGCTGAAGTCCACGGAAAAGGCGACCGCACTTGCCCGAACGGCCCTGGAGGATTTCGGCAAGGTGGCGGCTGGAGCCGAGAAGAGTGCCGCCACCAGCGTTGGCAAAGCAGCCGACGGCCTGGCCGAGTCCGCCAAGAGCGCTGCTGGGGCGACAGGCACCACTGGCAGCAAAGTCCTGCGTGGAGCCGGCAAGGTCATGCTGGTGGCTGGAGCGGCGGCGGACGTCGGTCTCCGGGCCAACGATGCCGTCCAGGTTGAGCGGCGGTACGACCGCGGCGAGATATCACAGCATGAACGCGTGGTCGAGCATGCGGGGAACGCCGGAGGTTTGGTTGGTGGCTGGACAGGGGCCTATGCTGGAGCAGAAACCTTTGCAATGGCTGGCGCGGCAATTGGCGCTCCATTTGGTGGGATTGGCGCTCCAATCGGTGCAGCCATCGGTGGAATCGCCGGAGGGATCGGCGGTTACTTCTTCGGAGATTGGGCAGGCACTAATGCTGGCAAGGCTGCGGCCAATGCCATGCACCAATAGTGCGTGACTTACGGTGGTGCCCGCCGTCCTGCTAGACGGCGGGCACCGCCATCCTGACTTTCATCCCTACATCAACCAACCGTGGGTTTGTGGCACAAGTTATAACCAAGACTCAAGAGAGACCGAGGAGAGGCAAATGACCCACACAATAGCAGTTCGGACTTCTCAATCTGGCTGGTTCGCAGAACTCGCCAAAGCATACAAGGACAGTACTCCCGTACTGGTCACCGATGATGCAAACGTCGGCATCAACCCGGAAACGGATTCCCTGTATCAAATGGCACTTACTGCAAAGTTGAGTACCGGTGATGTTTTAGGGGGGTGCGTTGCATGCGGCATGGCTGCGTCTGGAGTCACTTGCGTCCTCCTTGCAGTTTTCGACCCTGAGCCAACGAGCAAGCTTACGCTCCTCGTATGCGGAGGCTTGGCTTTGATAGCGATGGGTGGTGGATCTGCGATCTATATCTTCACCAAGAAACGCCCACCCGGGATCAAAGTCTCGGGTAGCGGCTTTGAGATCACTTGGGCCTAATCCGCTGTTCGAGCGCCCACCCAGGTATCGCATCATGTCATCCGCACCACTTCGCCTCGCATCCGTGGCCACACCAGCCGCCAGATTGGACCGAGAATCCAGCTCCCACCACACGATCGCGGAAGAACTGGCACTCGCACTGGAGCATCTCGCAGCCATCGTCAGAATAGACGAACCGGAACCAGGGTGGCGGGAGGAAGCGGAAGATCTCGATCCGAGCGAACCAGAAGGTCGTGTGGAAGGAATTTGCTAGGATCCATGCGGCCGGCGTCCGCATCCGGCATTGGCGTGAGACCAAGTCGCCATCGAACATGAGGCAGCCCGCCCCTGCGCACCGCATCATCCAACAACATTGGAACGCATTATCCCGGCGATGCCTTTGACGAAGATTCGGGGCTTCTCCTAAGATACAGCCATCATGGTTGCAAGTTTCACACGCGGATTCTGTTTGGCCCTCGACAATATCGCTAAGGCGATACCTGCCGGCGGCGACCAACTGAAGCCGGTGCGTTTTGTCAACGGCGAGCCGGTTTACAAATTTCGCGTGGAAGCGATTCGTTGTGGCAATTACTTGACTGCCGACGGCGAATCCTTCCAGGTCACGCCCGAGACGTTGAAGCATTGGTCCGACACGTTCCAAGAGTTCAAAGAGCGGATGATCCCGGTCCCCGTTCCATCCGGAACCCACTTCCAGGTGGACGGCGAACACAACCGCGGCAACGTCATCGGCCTGACGAGCGACGGCAAGAGCCTGTGGGCCGATGTCGAGCTGATCGGCAAGGACGCCCCGCGAATCGCGGCCAGTAACGGCGTGAGCATTTACGCCGAGCCCGAGTGGCAAGACACCCACGGCAACAAGTACCAGTGGCCAATCCGCCACGTACTCTTGACGCCCGATCCGAGAATTCCCGGCCTGAAAGGTTTTATGCCGATCGCGGCCAACAATACAACAATTCACGTCCCCGTACTGAGGTACAAAGCAATGCCTACTATGACAAGCAGATCCCGACAATCTCGCCGTCCCCTGGCTCTCGACCACTTGGGAGCAGGAAGCGAAGACGGACTAGGTGTCCCCGGAGTCGGCGACGGAGCCGCTTTGCCCGTCGATGATCAGCAGTCTTCGACCTATGGCGACCTGAACGCCGAACCGATGGGCGGGACCGGCGGCCTGAAATCGAACATCAAGGAACACTTCCTCGATAATGCCCATACCGTCCTCGACGACGAGGAGATGGAGCACGTCGATAAGCTGGAGGCGATCAAGGAATTGCTTTCGGAGATGGAGAGGATCCTCGAAGCCTTCACCGAAGAGGAAGAGGAAGAGGAAGAGGAGGAGAAAGAGCCGGAGCCGAAGAAGGAGCCGAAGCCGGAGAAGGAGAAGCCGGAGCCGAAGGAGGTCGAGCACGAACAGGAGCCGGCCGAGGCCGCCATGAGCAATGTGTCCGGAATGCCGGATCTCCGTCGCAAGCTGGGGTGCGCCAATGCCCAATTGGCCCAGTTGACGAGCCGCCTCCGCCGCACCGAGATAGAGGGCCTATTCACATCCGGCCGGATCAACAAGCCGCAGCGCGAGCAGTTGCTGACCCAGTTCTGCCACCCGAACCACGTCGCCTTGTCGCTCTCCAACGAGGCTTTTGGGAATTCCTTCGACCAGGCCATCGCCCTCCTCTCGCAAAACGACGAGGGGCTTTATGGCGAGCGGACCGGCCCGCAAGTTCCTCCCCTGGCCCTCGCAAACCCTTATCGCCAAAACCAGGAAGAGATCGACACGGCCGAGAAGGAGGCAGAGGCATTCATGATGCCGTCCAGCCAGCGAGTAAGCAAGAACGGTAAATATTCCAAGTTACCAAATCACAATTTTCCAGTTTCCCTGAGCGGAGCCGAGAATCATGTTTCAGCAAACCAATCCGAATGAAATGCCGGGCATCGGCAGTAGTCTGATCAACCTCAACCGATCCGTGTGGCTCGGCCGGGCTGGTGTGCAGTACCTGCCCGGCGGGGGGCAAATCGATGGCTCCCTTGCCCGCGATCTCTCAAACACGGCCGCGAAGTGGGAAGCCGGCGGCGTCGCACTTCCGCCCAACGCACAGAGCACGTTCTTCGATACGCTCCAGGCTGGATTGCTGATGGGCAAAATCACCACCGGCGGCAAGTATCGCAACTCGATCATCGGCGCGATCGGCACCGCCACCTCCGCCGCAACGGTAACCTCCATCACGGTCCCCGCAGCCGTGGCTACGGAAGTGGCTCGGCTGATCTCCCAGGCTGCCGGCAACGTGAACCTGAAATTGATCGGTCCGCCGACGACCACCGGCACTGTCGCGACAACGGCGATTGTGGCTACGGCGGCCAGCGGGACCACGCTCACCGTCAGCTCCGTGACCGTGCCCGTCTGCACGGCGGACAGTTTTCTGACCCCCGCGGACGGCAGCCAAACCCCGATCACGTTCATCGACGAACTGGACGGCATCCGCGTGAGCTGTTTTCCCGTCGCACACCGGCAGGTGGTCCTGACCATCCCCAAACGCCTCCGGCTGCACGCCCGATTCGATCGCAAACTGCTGGGCAAGCTCAGTTCCTGCGCCTGGACGTGCATCCAAGCGGAAGTTCGTCGCCTGCTCGGCCGCGACGACATGCTGCCGGGCATGGTCGCCGCGATCCAGACCCACGGGGAACTCCTGCATTGGCATCCCCACATCCACACCCTGGTGACCTGCGGGGCGTTTACGCCGGAGGGCGAATTCCTGGAAGTTCCGGAACTCGACATGGATCGCCTGCACGCGGCTTGGCGGGAAGCCGTGTTCGCCCTCTATCTGGCGGAGGACAAGATCGGGCCGGAAGTCGTCGAGAACATGCGCACTTGGCCGCACAGCGGCTTCAGCGTCGATCAGTCGGTGTTTTTGCCCGCAGGCGACCTCGCGGGCATCCAGCGTCTGATGCAGTACATGACGCGCTGCCCGTTCAGCCTCTCGCGACTGATCAAGGTGACCGAGAGCGGGCAGGTCGTCTACAAGGCGGAGAAGGATGCCTGCCGGGCCTTCCCCAACCCTCAGCGTAACGACCTAGCGACCGGACCGAAACGGAATTTCCAGATCCTCGATCCGCTCGATTTTATCGCCGAGTTCACGCAACACGTTCC
>Ga0118677_10002173_pt1 | contig 39952 bp, 48 predicted proteins | sample AliMusrvi5mmetaG_FD_86154 | JGI IMG/M metagenome (GOLD analysis project Ga0118677, IMG submission 86154) | reverse complement strand
CGTAAGATCCGAATCTTGTCTTCCGTGGTATACCGCTTGCCTTTCATTCTGGGTCCTTTCTCTATCCCCCAGACTAACACCACAGGTGGCTCGAAAAAGCGAGGTCACGTCAGGGGGTTACGACCAGGCAAATCGCTCCGCCGATCATGACGAAAATTGCGCCCAGCATGACCATTGCCACCGTCCCCCGATCCTGATTGGCGGACACAGTCCGGCGGGGTTTCGCAGTGCCCGGCAGAATGCTCAGAAACAATGGGGTTGCCGGCAGATTCGCGCGGTGAATCGTGCTGGCGTAGAACTCCGGGTCGCGCTGGATGTTCTCCAGTATCAGCCGATACGCGGTCAAAAACTCTTGCGCCACCGGCGCCCGGCCGTAGCGCGCTAAAAAGGCGGCATCGGCCCGCGCCACGGTCGGACCGTCAAACATCTCGGGTGGAGCCGGGGCCTCGGGCAAATCGGTTTGCAACTGACCCGCCTGCTGCCGCCGCCAATACCAGACCGTCTGTTGCATCTGCTCCGCGTCAACATACGCCGTATTCAAAATTAACTGGGTGGGCTGCATGCGACTCACCGCTTAGGATTTGTCCAGCGGGGCGGTTGGCGTGTAGCTTTCCCAGAGCTGATTGAGCTCCACACGCAATTGCCGCTCTAATGCCGGATACATTTTAATCTGACCTTCAATGCGGGCAATTCTTTCAGGCCGCTGTTGTGCTTCCTGTTTTGTCCGCACATCGGCCGTTAAGTCGAGGACTGATTGCAAAACCAAATGTGCCTCAACCACCGTCAAGTCCGCGAGCAAACCGTTCGGGCACTCATCAATTGGGTTGTGTTTAAACCAGACTTCACAGTGGCGCTTAATCCGATGGGCGAGATTTGCATTACTCGGACTCATTGGCCCTGCAGCAGTCGCCACTGCAACAGAATTGCCGTGATGGCGACAAGGCCGGTGAGGACATATATCAGCACCCAGCAAGTTGCTTTTAAGTTCTGATCAACGCCGTCGGCGTGGGGGGGGGGAATCATTATCGTATGGCGTCATGGCAACTTTGTTTCTTGTATCCTTACTTGAGATACAAAACGGATGCGGAGCCAAATACCAGTTGGCATCCATCGTGTCAAGATTTAGTTCGCGAATTTGGCGCGGCGGTTGCCAGTCTCAGTCGTTACGGAATCGGCGTCCCGAGCAAACTCGCCATCGCAGCGGCCATGCGGTCGTTGAATTCGGCTTGGATGGTCGGCGGCGGGCAGTCGGTTGGATCAGCACGCATCAGTCTGGTATCACCTTCACCCGGGATGGTGGGGACTCACCCACCCTCTGCCGGGCGGCCAATTTCCCAAACCCAGCAATCCCCGCCGCGACCGGGGTGCAGGTTCAGAACATCGGTAACAGGAGAGGTTCAATACATCGGTAACACTCAACAAGCGGCTGCTGAGCTATAGAGTGAGGCATGCCATGGAAAACGAGTGGACTGATGGATCAACGAATGGAGTTTGCGCTTCAAGCGCTGCGGACGCTGAACTTCCGCCAATTGTGCCGCCAGTATGGGATCAGCACCAAAACCGGCTACAAGTGGCGCGAACGATTACTGCAACACGGTTTGGATGGGCTGAGCGAGTTAAGTCGCCGACCGCATGCCCATCCGCAGGAATTGGGCGAAGCGGTGGTGTGTGCCATTGTGCGGTTGAAGCAGGCGCATCCGCATTGGGGGCCGCGCAAGATTCAAGCGCTCTACGCCCGGCAACACGCGGGCGAGATCCCGAGCGAGAGCAGTTTCAAACGGGTTCTGGAACGAGCTGGTTTGACGGTGCCGCGCCGGGTGCGGCGCGTGGCCGAGAGTGGGCGCTTGTGCCGTGGCATCCAGGCGCAGCAACCCAATGAGGTGTGGACGGTGGACTTCAAGGGTTGGTGGAAAGATCGGGCGGGGCTGCGAGTGGAACCATTGACGGTGCGCGATGAACACAGTCGGATGCTGTTGGAGATGCGGGCGCTGGAGAGCGTGCGCACCGAGTCGGTGCGGGGCTGTTTTGAGCGGCTCTTCGAGCGGCACGGATTGCCCGGGGCGATTCGCAGCGACAACGGTGCGCCGTTTGCCAGCACCCAGGGGCTGCTGGGCTTGAGTCGGCTCTCGGCGTGGTGGCTGGCGTTGGGCATTGATCTGGAACGGAGCCGGCCCGGCTGTCCGCAGGACAATGGGGCGCACGAACGGCTGCATCGGGATGTGCGGCGGGAACTGGAAGCGGGACGGATCGGGCGGGACCAAGCGGCGTTTGATCTGTGGCGCGATGAATACAACACGCAACGTCCACATGAAGCGCTGGGGATGCGGGTGCCGGCGGAGGTGTATCGACCCTCGGCGCGGGCGTATATCGGCACGCCTGCGGACTTGGACTACGGCGGGCTGCCAACGCGGCGGGTGAATCGGCAGACGGGAAGGATCCGATATGGCCAGCAAGAAATCCGGATCTCGACGGCAGTGGGTGGCTGGTCGGTGGGACTGAGCCCCCGTGTGGATGGGCTAATCGAAGTGTGGTTCAGCAAACTGCTGCTGGGGCACTTGGAACCGACGACCGCCAGCTTCCAAGCCGCCCGATCGGGCGGCTTGGAAGCTGGGCAACCGAACCAGAATAGTGTAACCTGAAACCCAACATGTGTTACCCATGTTCTGAACCATAAGTGTTACCGATGTCCTGACTGCGCCCCGGCCGGAACGACTCAGGACTCCGGACGCGGGACTCAAGACTATCCGTTAAGGTATCGGATTCGCGCCGTTGTTGCTGGCGAGGAGGGCTAACCGGTCAATCGCTTCGGCGAGGCTGGCCGGCGGACTCGCCCAATAACCGGGATTGGCGGACATCTGGCCATTGATGATGATTAATGACGGGCGTGGGAAACGCCATAGTTGGCGAAAATCGTGGTAAATACCGCTCTGGCACGACCTTCTGCCGTTCGACAAGCACCGACATTGCCACGGAAACGGTCGTTTCCGCCTTGGAAACGGTCGTTTCCGTCATCGAAACGGTCGTTTCCGTCATCGAAACGGTCGTTTCCGTCTTGGAAACGGTCGTTTCCGTCTCGCAAACGGTCGTTTCCGTCTTGGAAACGGTCGGTCAAGCTCGCGATGACAAAGCACCGGCCGGGAAGGCAACTTCCCGGCCGCGTTGTTTATGTGGGGAAAACCTTAAGCGGCTTTCTGCTGCTGACTGGACTCTTCGCCGGGGGTGCAAATGTCTTGCGCGCCCGCTTGGGTGAAGATGTTCCTGGCGCGGGAGATATCCCAGGAGCTTTCCGACTGAACGGCGAGGAGGATATTGCCGGCCTGCACTTTGCCGGCGTACCGCTGGGCCACGACGAGTTCGGGAATGCCCAGCCCGATGAGTCCACTGGCAATGCTGCCCGCCGGCGTCCCGCTGGCCGTGCCACTGAGCGCGGTCTTGACCGGACCCGCCGCGATCAACTGGCCGGCGCCCGGTATGACCACGGATCCCATCCCGACCAGCCAACCAAATGTGGCTTCGATTCCACCGCCAGCGCCGCTGGGCGAATTGGTGTTCTGCGCACGGTCAAAATCCCGCGTCGTTTGCTGGTCGAGGAACAACACCGAGACGGTATTGCCGGGGAAGCTTGCCGCTTTGAGTTCCGCGGTAATCCACGCGGCTTGTTCCAACGAAGTGGCGATGCAGAAGACTGATTTCTTTGACATATTCGACATGCTCCTATTTTGCGCCTGGATCACAGGCGCGGGTTGTTGATCTCCGTTCTTAATACAACATCCCCAGCGGTAAACAATCGGGAGCGCGCCTGATTGTTTTGTCAGTGATAGTCCGATGGATCGCTTTCACCAAACACAAAGGGCGAGCCGATTGGCTCGCCCTCTGCGGGGTTAACTTGGTTGTCCGACCTGTCTTACTTGGCGTCGGCTTTCTTTTTGGCAGGCGCCTTCTTGGCGGCCGGCTTTTTGGCCTTCGGTTCAGCCTTGGCCTTTGGTTCGGCTTTGGCTTTCGGCTCGGCCGGAGTCGTCGCGTCGGTAACGGGCTTGGCTTCGTCGGCCTTTTTGTCGGTCTCGGGCGCGGGTGCGGGTAGCACGGTGCCGGTCCATTCGATGATCGCCATGTGGGCGGCATCACCGGGACGTTGGCCAACACGGATAATGCGGGTGTAGCCACCGTTTCGGTCGGAATGTTGTTTGCCGAGGTCGGCGAACAGTTTCTTGACGAGGTCTTGTTGGCGGAGGAAGGCGATGGCTTGCCGGCGTTGGTGCAGGGTGCCACCCTTGGCGAGGGTGATCATCCGGTCGGCGTACTTGCGGACTTCCTTGGCTTTGGCAATGGTGGTGGTGATGCGGCTGTGCTTGATCAGGCTGCAGACCAGATTGGCCAGCATGGCCCGACGATGCTGGGATTTGAGGCCCAGCGTGGCGGTGGCGGAACGATGTCGCATGGCAGTAAGTCTCCCTCCCGATTACTCGGACTTGGCCGGCGCGCTCAGTAGCTCGGCGGTGGCGTCAACGGGGGCACCCGCGATGTCGCCTTCAATTCTCATGCCCAGCGAGAGGCCGAGGTGAGTGAGTTTGTCTTTGATTTCGTTGAGCGATTTCTTGCCGAAGTTCCGGTACTTGAGCATTTCGATTTCGGACTTCGCGGCCAGTTGGCCGACGGTGGTGATGTTCGCGTTGTTCAGGCAGTTGGCGGCGCGGACGCTGAGTTCAATCTCGTTGACGCTCATGGCGAGCAGTTTCTTGAGCTTGACGGTTTCGGCGCTGACTTTTTCGACGGCTTCCTCGAACTCGATGACGATGTCCTTGTCGTAGTCGCAGAACACGTCGAGATGATGGCGGAGGATGTTGCTGGATTGCACCATCGCGTCTTCGGGCGTGATGCGGCCATCGGTCCAGACTTCGATGATGAGCTTGTCGTAATCGGTGCGCTGGCCGACGCGGGTGGCTTCGACGGCGTAGCGGACGCGGCGGACCGGTGAGAACAACGAGTCAATCGGAATGACGCCGATCGTTTGCTCTTCTTTCTTGTTCTCTTCGGCCGGGCAGAAGCCGCGACCGACTTTGATTTCCAGCTCCATGCTGAATTTCTGTTTCTTGTCGAGCGTGCAAATGTGATGGTCGGGGTTGACGACTTCGACCGCCTGATCGCTCTTGATGTCGCCCGCGGTGACCGCGCCTTCCTTGTTGACGGACAGGAACAAGGTGTGGGTTTCCCGGTTGTGCGACTTCAACAACACTTTTTTGAGGTTCAGGATAATGTCGGTGACGTCTTCGACGACGCCGGGCACGGTGCTGAATTCATGCGGTGCGCCGTCGATGCTGATGGACGAGATCGCGGCGCCTTCGAGCGAGCTGAGCAGCACGCGGCGCAGCGAGTTGCCGATGGTTTGGCCGTAACCGGCTTCAAACGGCTCGGCAATGAACTTGGCATATGTGGGCGTGGCGGTCGCGTCTTCGCGCGTCATCCGCTTCGGCATTTCAAAACGACCTAGACGAACTGGCATGGTGAACTCCTCCGGCATGGGTTGGGTTTCCCGCGTTCTAGAAACACGGACCAACAACCCGGTTAGCTTTGGTTATCTAGAATAAAATTCGACGATCAACTGCACGTTGACGATGGGCTGGATGTCGTCCATGGTCGGAGGGCGCATGACTTGGGCGCGATAGGTTTCTTTCTGGAAACTGATCCAGTCCGGCACCTGCCGAATCGCCGCCGACTCCAAGCTGCGGTTGACGAGTTGTTGCGACACGGCGGTTGGCCGTGCTTCAATCACATCACCCGGCTTGACGATAAACGACGCGGTGCTGACCTTGCGCCCGTTCACGCGAATGTGGCCGTGGTTGACGATTTGCCGCGCCAACGCCCGCGTGCTGCCAAAGCCCACGCGGAACACCACGTTATCCAACCGGGTTTCCAGCAATTGCAACAATGTCTCGCCGGTCACGCCGCGCTTCTTGCGGGCGACTTCAAACATCCGGCGGAATTGCCGCTCCAACAAACCGTACTGATACCGGAGCTTCTGTTTCTCCGCGAGACCAACGGCGTAATCGCTTAACTTGCGGCGCGATTTTTTCGGGCCGTGGACGCCAGGCGGATAAGCGCGGCGTTCGAGATATTTTGATGGGCCGAAGATCGGTTGCCCGAACTTGCGGCTGATGCGGATGCGTGGACCTTTGTAACGTGCCATGTGAAATTATTCTCCTGACTACACGCGCCGAGCCTTCGGCGGCCGGCAACCATTGTGCGGGACTGGCGTGACGTCCTTGATCAGCGTGATTTCCAAGCCGACGGCTTGCAATGCGCGAATCGCTGATTCACGTCCGGTGCCGGGGCCTTTGACCCAGACTTCGACTTCACGGAGTCCGTGCGCCATGCCTTGACGGGCGGCATCCTGCGCGGCGAGCTGCGCGGCATAGGCCGTGCTCTTGCGTGAACCTTTGAACCCAGCGCGACCGGCGCTCGACCAACCAATGACGCGACCTTTTGCGTCGGTAATCGAAACAATGGTATTGTTGAACGTCGCCATGATGTGCGCGATGCCTTGGATGACGTTCTTGCTGTGCTTGGCCTTGACGACCTTCTTGGAAGCTTCGCCTTCGCCAAGAACATCGGCAGCAGTCGCCGGCACCGCTGGTGCTGCTGGCGTTACCGGCGTGGCGGCTGGTGCTTTCGCTTCAGCAGCAGGTGCCGGGGCCTTGGTTTTGACTTCGGCGGCCGGTGGTGTTGCCACGGCAGCGGCCTTCTCGGCTTTATTTTTTGGTTGTTCGGACTTTTTTGCGTCTTTCGCCATTGGGTTCCTCAATTAATCTTAAGCGGCAGCGGTCTTGGTTTCTTTGGCGCGTTGGACGCCGACCGTCTTGCGCGGGCCTTTGCGGGTACGCGCATTGGTTGATGTCCGTTGACCGTGGACCGGCAATCCCTTTTTATGGCGAGTGCCTTGGTAGCAATTGATGCTCATCTTGCGCTTGATGTTGGTCTGGATCTCCCGGCGCAGATCACCTTCAATGCGGTATTGTTGTAACGCGGTTGACAGATGCGCCAACTGCTCGTCGTTCAAATCTTTTGCGCGAACGTTCGGATCCACGTTGGCTTTCGTACAGACTTGCAACGCCGTCGTCGGCCCGATGCCGTAGATATAGCGCAACGAGACCCCTACTTTTTTCGCGTCTGGAATTTCAACTCCAATAATTCGTGCCATGGACAGACCTCTAGCCTTGCCGCTGTTTGTGCCGTGGGTTGGTGCAGATAATCCGCACCACGCCTTTGCGGCGAACAACTTTGCAGCGTTCACACAATCGTTTGACTGATGGTTTCACTTTCATGTTTTTCGAACTTCCTACTTTTGCCGGAACGTAATCCGGCCCTTGCTCAAATCATAAGGGCTCATTTCAACCATAACCTTGTCGCCCGGCAACAACCGGATGAAATGCAGCCGCATCTTACCAGAGATGTGTGCCAAGATGCGATGTTTATTCGGTAATTCTACCCGAAACATCGTATTTGGCAACAACTCCACAACCGTACCTTCCACTTTTATGGCTTCTTCTTTGGCCATGTCAAAATCTCTGGTTCTCCGTCCGTAACCAATACTGTATGCTCAAAATGTGCGCTCGGCGCGCCGTCCGCAGTCACCACTGTCCACCCATCGCTGAGGATCTCGACCTCAAACGTGCCGGCATTGACCATCGGCTCGATTGCCAATGTCATTCCCGGCTTCAATTTCGGACCATCACTGGCCCGTCCGAAATTTGGAATCTGCGGATCCTCATGCATCTTCCGCCCGACGCCATGCCCAACAAATTCACGCACTACCGAAAAACCGTGCGCCTCGACGACGCTTTGCACTGCAAACGAAATTTCGCCAACCCGGTTCCCGGCACGCGCCTTGGCAATCCCGGCAGACAATGCCTTCTCCGTTACCCGCAACAACTCCTGCGTCCGCGGTTGTACTACTCCGACTGCTACCGTTGTCGCATTATCGCCAACGTAGCCATCTAAAATTATTCCCACATCCAGACTCACGATGTCGCCGTACTGCACACGTCGCTTGCCTGGTATGCCATGCACCACTTCCTCGTTCACCGAGACGCAAATATTACCAGGGTAACCTTTGTAACCCAAAAACGGACTTTTACCACGATACCTGACAATCAATTCACCGGCCGCATCATTCAACTCTTGCGTTGTGCAACCCGGCACTGCCAGCGCGGCAACGCCATGCAAAACGTCCGCCGCCGCCGCACATGCTGCGCGCATTCGCTGAATCTCATTTGCCGATTTGATTGGAATCATGCCGGCGCTCTAGCTGCCTTGTCAATGAACGACCACGTAAATATCTTACCGGCGGCCGCGCAACTTGCCTTTGCGCAAAAAGCCGTCGTACCCGCGCATAAACAAATGCGACTCAATCTGCCGCATCGTGTCCAACAGCACACCGACTGTAATCAACATGCTCGTGCCGCCGAAAAAGCTCGCCGTCAAATACGGCAGCTTAAAATTGTGCGAAAGAATATATGGAATCACCGCAATCACCGTCAGAAACACTGCACCGGCCAGTGTGATCCGCGTCATCGTATGATCCAAATATTCCGCAGTTGGTTTACCGGGGCGAATGCCGGGCACGTAGCCGCCGTACCGTTTTAAGTCATCCGCAATCTGTAACGGATTAAACTGCGTCGCCACCCAGAAGTACGAAAAGAACAAAATCATCAGACCGTACAATGCCAGATATAAAAACTCGCCTTCCGTCAATTGCCGGGAAACCTGCTGCAAAAACGCCAGCTTTGACAACGACAAAATCTTCTGCGGGAACAACAGAATCGCTTGCGCGAAAATAATCGGCATCACGCCAGCATAGTTCACACGCAATGGCATGAAAGTCTGACCACCGCCGAGCATTTTCCGACCAACCATTCGCTGCGCATACTGCACCGGGATCTTCCGTTGCGCTTGCGTAACTGCGATAATACCGGCAACCACCGCCAAGACCATGACCAACAACAACAGCGCATGTAAAAGATTAAATGAACTTTCTGGCCCGGAAAACAACGTCCACGCCTGCATGACCGCGCGTGGCAACCGATCCACAATCCCAACTGTGATGATGATTGACACACCATTGCCAATACCACGCTCGGTGATTTGTTCGCCAAGCCACATCAATAATACCGTGCCACTGGTAATAGTTAATACTGTCAAAAACTCAAAACCGGGACCCGGGTTCCGCACCAGCACACCGGTAAACCCTGGAAACAACCGGCCCGGATTTTCGAACGCCTTCGCCAGAAAAAACCCTTGAATTACACAAATCAACACGGTGAGATATCGGCCGTATTGGATGATCTTTGCGCGTCCAGACTCACCTTCTTGACGGAGCCGCTCAAATGACGGAATGACAGCTGTCAGCAACGTCATGATGATCGAACCACTGATGTACGGCATCACGCCAAGCGCGAAGACTGCACAATTCTGCAAACCGCCGCCGGTCATCAGCATCGCCAAGCCGACAAAGCTACCGCCAACCTGACTCTGAATCCGCCCGATGTATTCATTCAACGAAGATGGATCAACGCCGGGACACGGAATGTTCGCGCCAACACGCGCCAGCGCGATGATGCCAAGGGTGAACAAAATTCGGCGCCGCAATTCCGGTATTTTCCAACTATTGAGGAACGCGGAAAACATTTTACTTCGCGGCAACTACCTTCGTGTGAATCCCCGGCAACGGCAAAACTTCACATGTGCCGCCAGCCTTTGTAATTTTTTCGCGAGCCGACGCACTGAATTGTTGCGCTTTTACCGTCAACTTCTTCGTAAGTTCACCATCGCCAAGAACCTTGACGCCCTCAAGTAATTTCTTAAGGATCCCCTGCTCTATCAGCGCTTCTGGCGTGACTGTCGTGCCGCCGTCAAACGCGTTGAGCGCCTCGACGTTGATGACAGCAAGGTGTGTACCGAATGCTTTATTGTTGAAGCCCCGTTTTGGAATCCGCCGCAGCAACGGCATCTGGCCGCCTTCAAAGCCCAAGCGAATTCCGCTACCGGCACGGGCAGTCTGACCTTTGCCACCACGACCGGAAGTTTTACCATGCCCTGAACTCTCACCGAGACCTTTCCGCTTTGAGCGGTGCTTGGCGCCGGGTCGCGGTTTCAAATTGTGCAAACGCATCGTCATGTTAACTCACTCCTGCCGGCGTCGGCTTATTGATGCCGCGCACGCGATAAATCTCATCACTTGGCCGCAACTTTGAAAGCGCATCAAGCGTGGCTTTGACTACATTAACGGCATTGCTGGAACCGAGCGATTTCGTAAGCACGTCACGCACACCGACGGCTTCGAGCACAGCGCGCACGCTACCACCGGCAATGACACCTGTTCCAGGTGATGCCGGGCGCAGTAACACGCGACCACCGCCGAAGACGCCAATGATTTCGTGCGGGATTGTGTTGCCTTTCAATTTCATTGTCACTAATGCATTCTTGGCTTGTTCGGTGCCCTTGCGAATAGCATCGGCTACTTCGTTGGCCTTGCCGAATCCCCAGCCGACTTTACCATGACGGTTACCGGCCACAACCAGTGCACTAAAATGGAATCGCCGACCGCCTTTGACAACTTTGGCGCTGCGGTTGACGAAGACGACCTTCTCAATCAGTTCGCCTTCGCGAGATTCAAGTTCAACCCCGAGTTCTTCGGCGGCAGCAACTGGTGACGCCTCCTTGGTTTTCGGAGCAATGGGCTTGGCGAGCTTGGGCTTTTTTTCAGGTGCCATAACTAGAATTTTAATCCTGCTTCGCGGGCGGCATCAGCCAACGCTTTCACGCGGCCATGAAACCGGAACCCGCCTCGGTCAAATACGACCGTGGTGATGTTGTTCTCTTTTGCCTTCAGCGCGGCAAGCGCGCCAATTGTTTTTGCACCGGCGACAGTAGCTTTCGTGCCTTTGCCATCCGCAGCAATGGTGCTGGCGGCAGCAAGTGTCTTACCGGCCACATCGTCAATGAACTGCACGTAAATATGCTTGCCGGTCATCGACACGGCCATCCGCGGCCGCACCGCTGTGCCACTAATTTTCTGCCGCAACCGGAGATGTCGTCGGCGTCGCGCTTCAGTTTTAATTTTCGGAATCATGGGAATTAACCGCCTGCCGTGGTAACAGTCTTACCGGCCTTACGGCGAACCTGTTCGCCGACATACCGGATACCTTTGCCTTTGTACGGTTCGGGCTTGTAGAACCGCCGAATCCGCGCGGCCACTTCGCCGACCATTTGTTTGTCAGCACCTTCGATGGTGATTTGCGGTTTCTTATCTGCCGTATCCACCACCGTAATTTTGATGCCTTTTGGAATTTCGAAATTAATTGGATGCGAATAGCCGAGCTGAAGATTCAGACTCGCACCTTGTACCGCAGCACGAAAGCCGACGCCTTCGACGAGCAATTGCTTCGAGTAGCCGTCGTTGACGCCTTTGACCATGTTCGCAATCAAACTACGCGTAAGGCCCCAGCGTGATTTACCGGTCCGATCAAGCTGCGCCGTGGATGCAATGACCTCACTGCCTTTGACCGCAACCGTGATTGGAACCGGGACGTTAAATTCGAGTTTGCCCTTCGGACCTTCAACCGAAACCAATTGCCCGCTAACGGCGACTTTGGTTTTGGCTGGTATTAAAACTGGTTGTTTGCCAATGCGTGACATAGATCACCAAACGTATGCTAAAATTTCGCCGCCGAGGTTTGCCTTTTTAGCCTCGTGGCCGGTCATCACGCCTTTTGAGGTCGTGACAATCGAAATGCCCATCCCGCCAAGTACACGCGGCACTTCCTGTGCGCCGGTGTAACGACGCAAGCCCGGACGGCTGATGCGTTTAATGCCGACAATCGAACGCTCTTTGCCGACAATTTTAAGTTGGATTTTTAGAAGTTGCGGACCGGTTTCTTGCTTCTCAACGTAAAAGTCAGCAATGTAACCTTCACGCTTGAGAACCTTCGCGATTTCGCTTTTCATCCGGGAAAATGGCATCACAGCTTCCGGTTTGAGCGCGCTGTTCGCGTTACGAATCCGTGTCAACATATCGGCAATGGGATCAGTCTGATTCATGTCCTACCAACTCGCCTTTGTAACGCCGGGGATTTTACCCTGGCTGGCTAATTCCCGGAAACAAATCCGGCAAATTTGAAATCGCCGAATAAATGCATGCCGGCGTCCACAGTTCTTGCAACGGTTATACTTCTGCGACGAAAACTTCGCCGGCGCCGCCGCTTTGAGTTCCCAAGTTAATTTCGCCATAACGTTTCGTCCTCTAACTGCTGAACGGCATCCCGAGCAGCTTCAATAATTCCTTCGCCTCAGCGTCCGTGTTCGCAGTCGTCACAATCGTCACGTCCATTCCGAGGTTGTGTTTAATCTTATCCAACTCAACTTCTGGGAAAATTGTTTGATCCTTCACGCCCATCGTGTAGCTGCCACGCCCATCAAACCCGCGCGGGTTGACGCCGCGGAAGTCGCGAATGCGGGGTAACGCCGCATTCAATAACCGTTCCAAAAATTCGTACATCCGCTTGCCCCGCAATGTCACCTTACAACCGACCGGCATACCTTCCCGGACGTGAAAGTTCGCGACGCTCTTCTTGGCGTACGTGACAATTGGCTTCTGGCCGGTGATTGTCGCCAATTCTGCCTGCGCCTCGTTGATGACATCCTTATCGTGCTTGGAGTTGACGCCCATGTTGATGACAACTTTTTCCACCTTCGGGACTTGCATCCGGTTGGCGTACTTGCCGCCCTTCATGAGCTGCTCGACGATATTCTTGTTATAATTTTCCTGAAGTTGTGACATAAGCCGTATTAATCGTTTGCCGCACTGGTAACCGGCACGCCGCGCTTCTTCTTGCGCAGCTCAAATTTTTCCTGCAACATGACCCGGGCCGAGGCAATTGGAAATTCCTTCGTGATGATCCCGCCCTTTGGATTATCCTGCGATTTGCGAATCGCTTTCTTCATCACATTGATGCCCTCGACCACCACCCGTCGAGTCGCCGGCAGTGTTACGAGCACCTTACCGGCCTTGCCTTTGTCTGCACCGGAAAGGACGACAACCAAGTCATTCTTTTTGATGTGTAGCGTATTCATTATTACAACACCTCAGGCGCCAGCGAAATAATCTTGCTGAAATTTTTGTCGCGCAATTCGCGTGCGACCGGTCCGAAAATACGTGTGCCCTTCGGGTTGAGTTGGTCGTCAATAATCACCACCGCATTGCTGTCAAATCGCACATACGAACCGTCCGACCGACGCAGCGCCGACTTCGTGCGCACGACGACACAGGTGACGACTTCGCCCTTTTTCACAGTGCCATCCGGCGCCGCTTCCTTGATGTGCGCCTTGATGACGTCACCGATACGCGCATATCGCTTCTGGTGGCCCAAAACGCCAATCGCCCAAGCTAACCGCGCGCCGGTATTGTCGGCGACATCTAAATGGGTACGAATCTGAATCATGCTTCCACCTTCTCGACCGTTTCCGCTTTGGCCACAATCTCTGCTAGCGTCCAGCGTTTCAACTTGCTCAACGGTTGCGATTCGACGATGCGCACCCGGTCGCCGATACCAGCCTCATCCTTCTCATCATGCGCGTAAAACTTTTTGTGCTTGGTAATGATCTTGTGGTACTTGGGATGACGCACGCGACGGGAAACCCTGACGACAATGGTCTTGTTCATCTTGTCGCTAACGACTTCACCGACAAGCTCTTTAATCTGCGCGATAGTTTTGATTTGCTCGGCCATGTTCAATTCTCTGACTTGATCGCGACCGCCTTCAACTGGCGTTCGCGTAAAATGGTTTCGATACGCGCAGCATCCCGGCGAACATCGCGCAGCCGACTCGGCCGCTCCAACCGGGCGGTCTGCTGTTGCAGCCGCAGGTTGAACAGTTCCTGCCGCAGGTCACGCAGTTTCGCCTGCGCTTCCACATCGGTTAATTCACGAATTTCCTTCGATTTCATTTAGCGTCTCTTCACAAATCGAGTCTTAATTGGCAATTTTGCTGCCGCCAGCCGGAACGAATCCTGCGCCAGCACTTCGGTCACACCGCCCATCTCAAACAACACGTTGCCAGGGCGAACGACAGCCACCCAACCTTCGACGTTCCCCTTACCATGGCCCATTCGTGTTTCCGGCGGGCGCTTCGTATACGGTTTATCCGGAAAAATACGGATCCATAGCTTGCCGCGGCGTTTCATATTACGCGACAATGTAACGCGGCAGGCCTCGATCTGCACCGCCGTCAACCAAGCACGATCTAGTGCCTGCAATCCAAATTCTCCAAATGACACTTCTGTCCCGCGCCAAGCAATTCCGGCACGATTGCCTCGTTGCTGTTTGCGGTGCTTCACTCTGGCTGGCATCAGTGGCATAACAAATATCTCCTAGGCTGCCGGCGTTGTTGTTGCCGGTGGAGCCACTGGCTTAGCAACCGGTAGCGGTTCTTTGCGGGCGCGCTCGCCCTTACAAATCCAGACTTTCACGCCGATTTTGCCATATACTGTCTGGGCTTCGGCAAAACCATAATCAATATCCGCGCGCAACGTGTGTAACGGAATCTTGCCGACGCGATATTTCTCGTGCCGCGCAATTTCCGACCCACCCAGTCGTCCGCCGCAGGCAACCTTAATGCCTTGCGCTCCGAAATCCATTGCCGTCTGCACTGACTTCTTCATCGCGCGGCGAAAACTGATCCGGCGTTCGAGTTGCAATGAGATATTTTCGGCAACAAGCTGTGCGTCAGTTTCCGGTTGTTTTACTTCAACAATATCCACGTAAATTTCTTTACCGGTCATCTTGCCAAGCTCTTCTTTCAGCTTGTCAATTTCTGAGCCCTTCCGACCAATCACAATCCCAGGTCGAGCAGTAAAAATCGTAATGCGAGCCCGGTTGGCATAACGTTCAATGGTAATCTTCGGCACAGCGGCCGCCGCCAACTTCTTTTTCACAATGTCGCGAATCTTGATGTCTTCCAGCAAAAGCGGTGCGTAGTCCTTCTTGTCGGCATACCACTTCGATAGCCAGTCCTTTGTGACTGACACGCGAAACCCAATCGGATTTACTTTTTGTCCCATAATTTATTGCCCGTCCGTCAACACGATCCGAATGTGACTCAACCGTTTGATGATCGGTCCCGCGCTCCCGCGCGCCTTCGGCTGAAACCGTTTCAAGCGCGGCCCTTCATTGGCTACCGCTTCCTTGACAACTAACACATCCGCCGCAAGCTTCGCATTGTTCGTCGCATTGGCGATGGCCGACTTTAACGTCTTCTCAATCATTCGCGCCGATTTTCGCGGAATTACCCGCAACAATTCCAGTGCCTCTGCGGCACGCTTGCCGTGAATCATCCGCGTCACCTCGCCAACTTTGGCAGGGCTCATTCGCGCATATTTAGTTGTCGCTAACACATCCATAAAATTGTCTAACCCTTCGTCACCTGTGCGGTGTCACCCGCCTTCAACGTGACGTTATTCACCACTTTTTCAATCAATGCGCCACAAATCTTCTGACGCACTTCCACAATCCGCAGCTCGGCGACCACCCGGTCACCACGTAAAATTATCAATGGCATCCCGATCCGTGCGCCCTGTTGCGCACCAACATCGAGCACCACCAACCTGAGTTTCGAATTTACATCCAAAACTTGTGCCGCCGCCAGCATCGAATTGCTTGCCGTAGCCACACCACTTCCTGACTTTTCTGCCAGCAATTGCTTGGTCGCTGCAATATCACCGGCAACATCCTGATTGGACTCGATACCTGTCACTAGTCGCTTTAGCAACTCTAACAGTCTTTGCCGGTCAATATCCGCCATGTACAACTTGCGCAACGTCTCGACCAACTGCCGGTGTGTTGCCACCACATCTGAGTCTGTCAGGTTCGCCCCTAACATCTGCGCCCGCATTTGCGCTTCCGTCCAGAGCTTCTGGAACAGCTCACTTTCCGTCCTAACAATTGCTAAGTTTGCCGTTAATGCCCGCAACGCAGCTTCCCGGTCATGCAATCGGTGCTGCGCATCGGCATAACTCTCACTGAGTTGGTCCAGCGCCTTTCGCAGTGACTCATCATCGGCTTGGATCGATCCAAGCAATACAAAGAACAAAACAACTCCAACCAACCAACTACATCCCGGCACGCGTCGCACGTCTACCGGTCACCTTACTTGGCGACCGCCTTCTCCGTATGCGCTCCGTGCGCCTTAAATGTTCGCGTCGGTGCGAATTCACCAAGCCGGTGGCCAACCATGTTTTCGGTCACAAACACTGGCAGGTGATTCTTACCGTTATGCACTAAAAATGTATGCCCAACAAACTCTGGCATAATCATTGACCGGCGCGACCATGTCTTGATCGGCTTCTTCTCGCTGGTCAACATCTTTTCCACCTTGGCCATCAGGTGATCATCAACAAACGGGCCTTTTTTTAGGGAACGTCCCATTATTTCTTCCTACGCTCCACGATAAATGCGTTCGAGTATTTCTTCTTCCGGCGCGACTTGCCACCCTTGGCAAGCTTGCCCCACGGCGAACACGGATGGTGCCAGCCGCCACCGCCTTTGCTCTTTCCTTGACCGCCACCCATTGGATGGTCAACCGGATTGCGGCACATGCCGCGGCTAATTCCACGAATACCGAGCCACCGACTCCGCCCGGCCTTGCCGAGCATGATATTCATGTTGTCAGGATTGCCAACTTGACCAATTGTCGCGTAGCAGTCCGCATGAATCTTCCGCAACTCGCCTGACGGCAATTTCACCAGCGCGTAATCGCCTTCGATGGCCATGATCAGTGATGCCATCGCCGCGCTACGACAAAGTTGACCGCCGCGTCCGTGATGCAATTCAATATTATGAATCGGCATCCCAGGCAAAATTTTCCGCAACGGCAACGAATTACCGCTCGCCAACTCAGCGGTTGGCCCACTCATCACTGTCGCGCCCACTTTCAAATCAATTGGCGCGATGATGTAACGCTTCTCGCCATCCTGATATTTCAACAACGCAATCCGGGCTGTCCGATTTGGATCGTACTCAATTCCCTCGACGATTGCCGGCACGCCAACTTTGTCGCGCTTGAAATCAATAATCCGGTACCGCTGCTTGTGCCCACCACCAATACCACGCGCGGTCATCCGCCCGAGGTTGTTGCGACCGCCAGTCCGGCGCTTCGCAACCGTCAGCGATTTTTCCGGTGTGTGCTTCGTCAACTCCGCAAAGTCCGACAGTACGGTCCCGCGGAGCGAAGAGGTTAATGGTCTGAAAGATTTAAGGCCCATGGCAATTACGTGAGTTCAATTTTGTCGCCAGCCTTGAGCGTGACGACTGCTTTTTTCCATGCCGGTGATGTCCCGGCTTGCGCCGTGCGTTGCCGGCGTGCTTTGCCGCGAACGTGCAGCGTGTTGACACGAACCACTTTCACCTTGAACGCCTTTTCGACGGCGTGCTTAATGTCGAGTTTGTTCGCGTGCTTCTCCACAACCACTTGATATCGGTTGTGTTTTTCCGTCTGTGCTGTGCCTTTTTCAGTCACGCGCACGGTTTTGATGACATCGTATGGATTTTTCATTACTTGCCCACCCGCGCCGTCAGCTTCGCAAAACCGGCCTTGGTCACCACAATTTTATCAAAACGCAGTAACTCGTATGTATTGACTGAGTCCGCCAGTTCGACATGCACCGTTGGCACGTTGCCCGACGCCAATTTCAAATTCTTTTCCACAACATCGGTTATCACCAAGGTAAAACCCTTCGGTGCCGCAACCTTGCTGAGCAAACCAATAAAGTCTTTCGTCTTCGGTCCAGTCAACTTCAATTCGTCCACGATCACCAACTCACCAGCCAAGAGCCGGTCGCTGAGCGCCTTGCGCAACGCAAGTGTCTTGGTTTTCTTAGTGATCTTCAACGAGTAATCACGTGGATGCGGCCCGTGGGCAATACCACCACCCCGCCAAATTGGCGATGCAAACGAGCCAGCCCGTGCGCGGCCCGTGCCTTTTTGTTTCCAAGGCTTCTTGCCGCTGCCGGCAACTTCGCCAATCATCTTGGTCTGGTGCGTACCGAGACGTTGATTTGCCCGAAACGCCACAATCGCATCGTGAACAGCTTGCGTCCCCTTGCCGGTCGTAATGATCATCTCGTCGGCGACTTCAATTTCGCCGGCGGCTGCCCCTGCTGTGTTAATAACAGAAATCTTCATTGGCTCTTCTTCTTCGCGTGCCGGATGACAACAACCGCACCTCGCGGACCTGGCACTGCGCCTTCGATCAACAGCAGATTATCGGCTTCCCGGACTTGAATTACGCGCAGATTTTGCGTAGTGATTTGCGTATTCCCCATGTGCCCCGGCATCCGCTGACCACGAAACACGCGACCTGGAAACAAGCGTTCGCCAATTGCGCCGGGCCGGCGGAACCAACCCTTCTGACCGTGACTCGCCGGACCGCCGGCAAACTTATAGCGTTTCACAACACCTTGAAAACCTTTGCCTTTGCTTGTCCCAATGACATCCACAAACTGGCCAGGTTGAAATTCTTTTACCGTGATTTTATCGCCAACGTTGAAGGCAACTGCTGCTACGGTCCGGTACTCCCGAATCGCTTTCGCCGGCGCAGCATTTGCTTTTTTACAATGGCCAATCAGCGCTTTCGTGGCGCGGCTGGGCTTGCGTTCGCCAAACCCGAGTTGGACAGCATGATAACCGTCTTTCTCCGTTGACTTCTTTTGCAATACCGTACACGGACCAACTTCGATAGCAGTCACGCCAACGAGGTTGCCCTTTGCGTCGAACAGCTGCGTCATCCCTAATTTTTTGCCGAGAAGTTCCATGACTAAATCTTAATTGTAATGTCCACGCCTGCCGGCAGGTTCAGTTTCTTCAATTCGTCCACCGTCTTTGCGGTCGGGTCAATAATGTCGAGCAACCGTTTATGCGTCCGCATTTCAAACGACTCCATGGACTTCTTGTCCGCATGCGGTGAGCGGTTGACCGTGTGCCGCCAAATGTCGGTCGGCAACGGAATCGGGCCGGCAACCTTGGCGCCAGTGCGCTTGGCGGTTTCAACGATCTCATGTGCCGATTGATCGAGCAACCGGTGATCGTAACCTTTGAGTCGAATTCTGATACGTTGATTATTCATTTCTTCTGCGCCTGGGCGGCTTTGTCGCCGGTTTTCTTATCCAAAATTGCTGCGAGAACATTTTCCGGCACCTTTTCAAATGCGGCCGGTTCCATTGAGTAACTTGCGCGCCCCTTCGTCAACGACCGCAACCCGGTCGCATAACCAAACATCTCCGCCAGCGCCACGGTCGCATGCACAATGGTTGAGTTCGCACGTGATTCAATGTGGCTGATTTTACCGCGACGGCTGTTCAAGTCGCCAATAACGTCACCCATGTGCTCCTCGGGCGTGATAACCTCAACGCTCATGATTGGCTCGAGCATGATCGCTCCAGCCTTCCGGCAGGCGTCCTTGAATGCGAAAATTCCAGCCATTTTGAACGCGATTTCGGAGCTATCCACTTCATGGAAAGTGCCGTCGACAATTTCAACATACACATCCACCATCGGATAGCCGCCAAGAACACCCGTCTGGGCCGCTTCAATAATGCCGTCTTCAACCGCCCCAATATATTCGCGAGGAATCGAGCCGCCGACGGTTTCATCTTCGACGACAACGCCTGAACCTTTTTCACCGCGCGCAATCGTGATACACGCATGCCCATACTGACCGCGGCCGCCAGATTGACGAATAAACTTACCTTCGCCTTCCGCTGACTTGGTGATCGTTTCCCGGTAAGCTACTTGTGGCCGGCCGGCGGTGGCTCCAACATTAAATTCACGGAACATCCGATCTTTGATGATATCGAGATGCAGTTCACCCATCCCAGAGATGATGGTCTGACCGGTTTCTGGATTACTGGTAAGGCGGAAGGTCGGATCTTCATCAGCAAGCCGCTGTAGCGCAGTTGACATTTTTTCGCGATCAGCCTTGGTGTTCGGCTCGATCGCCATCGAAATGACTGGCTCAGGGAAAGTAATCGATTCAAGTAAAATTGTTTCGTCTTCGTCACAGATCGTGTCGCCGGTCGTGATGTTTTTCAACCCGACAAGCGCGCCAATGTCGCCGGAATAAACCGTCTCGATCTCTTGCCGGTGATTGGCGTGCATTTCCAGCAACCTGCCAATACGTTCACGTTTGTTATTACGCGGATTGTACACCGTCATGCCTTTGGTGGCCTTACCGGAGTACACTCGGAAGAAAATCAATTTACCAGCATACGGGTCGGTCCAGATTTTGAACGCGAGTGCGCTGAATTTTGCGTTATCGTCAGCCGGTCGGGTTTCTGGCACCTTGCTGTCTGGGTTCATTCCGGAAACATCCGGAATATCCACCGGTGATGGCAGGTAATCCACAACGGCATCAAGCAACGGCTGCACGCCCTTGTTCTTAAACGCTGAACCACAGACCACCGGCACGAGTTCATTCTTAATAACGAGGCGGCGCAATCCGGCTTTTAACTGTGCGAGGGAAATTTCTTTGCCTTCAAGATAAAGATTCCCAGTCTCTTCATCCTTGTCCGCAACCGCATCAACTAGCTTCGTGTGTGCGGCCTTGGCGTACTCCATTAAATCGGCCGGGATATCGGTCACGTCAAATTGCGCACCAAGTTCTTCACCAGACCAAATGAAAGCTTTCATCTGGACGAGATCGACAAGACCTTTGAAGCCGGCTTCCTTGCCAATCGGCAATTGAATTGGAACTGCGTTAGCCGCAAGCCGATCTCGCATTTGTGAAACGGCTGCCTCAAAATCGGCACCAGTCCGGTCCATTTTATTGACGAAAGCGATTCGCGGCACTTTGTACTTGTTCGCCTGCCGCCAAACTGTTTCAGATTGTGGCTCTACACCGCCGACAGCACAGAACACAGCACAGGCCCCGTCCAGCACGCGCAAGCTGCGCTCGACTTCAACCGTGAAGTCAACATGACCTGGCGTGTCAATGATGTTAATCCGGTTTTCGTTCCAGAAGCAGGTTGTGGCAGCACTGGTAATCGTAATCCCGCGCTCTTGTTCCTGCTCCATCCAATCCATGGTCGCAGTGCCTTCGTGAACCTCACCGAGTTTGTATACTTTGCCGGTATAGTAAAGGATACGCTCGGTCGTCGTCGTCTTACCGGCGTCGATGTGCGCACAAATACCAATGTTGCGTGTCCGCTCAAGCGTCACTTGGCGCTTCACGTCGGACCGCGACTTTGGCGTCTGCATTTTCGATTGTTGAGCTACATCTACCATTTTATTTCTAACGAAAGTTGTTCCCGATGAACTATTCTCTGTGATTTTACTTCAGGACTACCAGCGGTAATGTGCAAAGGCCCGGTTGGCCTGTGCCATCTTGTGCATGTCTTCGCGTTTCTTGACAGCATTGCCAGTGTTGTTGGCCGCATCCATAATTTCAGCCGCCAGCGCGATAGTCATGCCGGTCGCCTTGCGGCCTTTCGCATAATCAATCATCCAGCGCAATGCAAGCGCCTCTTGCCGGTCAGCAGTGACTTCCACTGGAACTTGATAGTTTGCGCCGCCGACACGCCGGGACTTGACTTCCAACTTCGGCTTGACATTGTCCATTGCAGCTTGAAGAACCTCTATCGGATTCTTATCCTTGAGTTTCTCTGCAATCCGGTCAAATGCACCGTACACGACGCGTTCGGCAACGGATTTCTTACCACCCCGCATAACGGTGTTGATCATACGCGTTATCAACTGACTGTTAAAACGCGGATCACTTGCACGGACTCTTCGTTCTGATCGGTGTCTACGCATCTAAATTATTTCGCCGCCGGCTTGGCCGCGGCCTCCTTCGGACGTTTCACTCCGTACTTACTGCGGCTGCGCCGGCGTTTTTCCACGCCCATCGCGTCGAGTGTGCCACGCACAATGTGATAACGCACACCAGGCAAATCTTTCACGCGCCCGCCACGCACTAGCACAATCGAGTGCTCTTGCAAATTATGACCTTCATCCGGAATGTACGCGATTACTTCCGTTCCATTAGTCAGCCGAACCTTGGCAACTTTGCGTAACGCTGAGTTTGGCTTCTTTGGCGTGCGCGTCATCACTTGCAGACAAACGCCACGACGTTGCGGGCACCCGTGTAGCGCCGGTGATTTAGACCGCGCCCGGAGACGGGAACGACCGCTGCGAATTAATTGATTTATTGTCGGCATTGTATAAAATTACTTCCGCACATTTCTGCGCAAGAGAATTAAAACTTTATCAGGCTGCATTCTGTTACGCAAGCATTTTTCTAATTATTTCTATCCGGCTATTCAGCAACTTCTGTTGGTACTTCAGCTGGTAGCTCCGTGAGCGGTTGTTCCACTGGTTCACCAAGTGCAACCACCTGCAAATTCCGGTGCTTCATGTATCCTGTGCCGGCCGGAATCAAATGGCCCATGATCACATTTTCTTTGAACCCGCGCAATGTATCAACACGCCCATGCGTCGCCGCCTCGGTCAGCACGCGCGTCGTGTCTTGGAATGATGCGGCACTGATGAACGACTCTGTTTCCAGTGACGCCTTCGTAATACCCAGCAAAACTGGTTGGGCTTCCGCCGGTTTACCACCAGCCTCTGCGACACGCTTGTTTTCTTCTTCAAAGATAATCTTGTCGACTTGATCACCCCAGAGAAATTGTGTGTCACCAGGATCGACGATACGAATCTTGCGCAACATCTGGCGCACAATAATCTCGATATGCTTATCGTTGATCTCGACGCCTTGCAACCGGTAAACCTCCTGTACTTCATTGACGAGGTATTCCTGTAAATCCTGCGGTCCGCAAACTTCTAAAATCTCGTGCGGCACAACCGGACCTTCCGTCAGTTGTTGCCCCTTCTTCACAGAGTCTCCACGGAACACGATGATATGTTTCGAAATCGGAATCAAATGTTCTTCTTCGGCGCCGCTCTTCGGGTCCTTGACCAAGATCCGTCGTTTGCCGCGCACTGTCCCGGCAAAATCAACGATGCCGTCAATTTTCGCGATCTCAGCCGCATCTTTCGGTCGGCGCGCTTCGAATAATTCTGCCACCCGCGGAAGACCACCGGTAATATCTTTGGTCTTAAAAACTTTTCGCGGCGTCTTGGCGAGCAGTCCACCCGCTTGAATCTTACTGCGCTCTTCAACAATGATGTGCGCACCCGCCGGGATGCCGTAGAACGCAAGCACTTCGCCGGCATCATTGATGACGTTAATCTGCGGGTGCAAGTCTTCCTTGTGTTCGATGACCATCGTGCCCATCAGACCGGTCGCTTCATCAAGTTCGCGTTTGACCGTAATGCCTTCGATCAAGTCATTAAACTTCACCGTGCCGGCAACTTCCGACAAGACTGGGACGTTGTACGGATCCCACTGGACAAAGATGTCGCCCTTCTTGACTTGCCCACCATCAGCGACTGTAATTTCCGCACCAACCACTACTGTGTAGCGTTCGAGTTCCCGTCCTTCGGCGTTGAAAACGGCGACCTGTCCATTCTTATTCAGAACGACCCAGTTACCTTCCGTCCGTTTGACTGCGCGCAAATCCTGATACCGAACTATGCCGTCATTTTTAGCTTTGATTTGCGGCTGTTTAAACACCTGGCTCGCCGTGCCACCGATATGGAATGTCCGCATCGTTAACTGCGTGCCTGGTTCGCCAATAGACTGCGCAGCAATGATACCAACCGCCTGTCCAATCTTCACTGGCGCACCGGTAGCCAGATTGCGACCGTAACAAATGGCACAGACGCCACGGCGCGATTCACATGTCAACACAGAACGAATTTTAATGCGTTCCAAACCAAGCTTGCTCACCGCGTCTGCTGAAGCTTCGTCAATTTCGGTGTTGGCTTTGACAATCTTTTTCTTTGAAACTGGGTCAGTAATATCTTCCGCCGCGACGCGCCCAATAATACGTTCGTTGAGCTTCACAATTTCGTCTTCACCTTCGAAAATCGGCTTGACGAAAATACCATTCACCGTTCCGCAATCTTCTTCGAGAATGATCACATCTTGCGCCACATCCACCAGTTTCCGTGTCATGTAACCAGAATCTGCAGTCTTAAGCGCCGTGTCAGCCAAGCCTTTGCGCGCGCCATGTGTCGAGATGAAATATTCGAGTACAGTCAGCCCTTCACGAAAGTTCGACAGAATCGGCCGCTCAATGATTTCGCCAGAAGGCTTAGCCATCAAGCCGCGCATGCCGGCCAACTGGCGAATCTGCTGCTTGGAGCCACGAGCCTTGGAATCCACCATCATGAACACGGGGTTCAACTCGGCCTTGCCGTTGTTGTGCTCCATTGCACTGTACATACTGGACGAAATCCGGTCGGTTGCGTGCGTCCAAATATCAATAATTTTATTATACCGTTCGCCATCAGTAATGACGCCGCGCCGGTATTGTTTCTCGACTTCGCCAACCTCTTTATGCGACTCGTGAATGACTTGGTCTTTTTCTTTCGGCACAATCATGTCATCAATGCCGATGGAAATACCAGCGCGTGTTGCGCTTTCAAAACCGAGCGCCTTCAACTTATCAAGCACTTCGACAGTCTGGCTGTGTCCGGCAGTCCGGTAACACTGCCAGATGATTTCGCCAAGTGTGGTTTTATTCACAGTCTTATTGTGGAACCCGAGCTCCGCCGGCCAGATTTCGTTGAACAAAACTCGCCCGACCGTTGTCTCGATCACTTTTGCGGCCGGATCGCCGTATACCGTCTTGCGACCGTAATCTGGATTCTTCAGTCGGATCTTTTCGTGAATCTTTACGTCGTTTTCATCACGCACGAAAAATACTTCATCTGCACCGGTGAAGAGTTTCGGGCGGAAACCTTCCGGTAATTTGTCCTTGCCGGGATTTGTAAGGTAGTACACACCCAATGCAATATCTTGCGTTGGTGTCATAACCGGCTTGCCGGATGATGGTGAAAAGATGTTATTCGTGGCCAGCATTAACATCCGCGCTTCCATCTGCGCTTCGATCGACAACGGCACATGCACGGCCATCTGATCGCCATCGAAGTCGGCGTTGTACGCGGTACAAACCAGCGGATGAATACGAATCGCTTCGCCTTCGATGAGTTGCGGCTCGAATGCTTGAATCGAGAGCCGGTGCAAAGTCGGCGCGCGATTGAGCATGACCGGATGCCCTTTCGTGACTTCTTCTAAAATATCCCACACTTCCGGTGCCTGCCGTTCAATGAGCTTCTTGGCAGAGCGAATCGTGTGAACCAAACCCATTTCCCGCAACCGGCGAATTATGAATGGCTCGAACAACACAAGCGCCATCTTTTTCGGAAGACCACACTGGTTCAGCTTCAATTCTGGCCCGATTACAATGACCGAACGTCCTGAATAGTCTACACGTTTACCTAGCAGATTTTGGCGGAAACGCCCCTGCTTACCCTTAAGCATGTCGGCGAGCGACTTGAGCGACCGACTACCTGCGCCGGTAACCGGCCGGCCATGCCGACCATTATCCAAGAGCGCATCCACGGCTTCCTGAAGCATCCGTTTTTCGTTGCGGATAATCACATCCGGCGTGCGAAGTTGCAGCAGATTTTTCAACCGGTTATTCCGGTTAATGACGCGACGGTAAAGATCGTTGAGATCACTGGTGGCAAACCGGCCACCTTCGAGCGGTACGAGCGGCCTCAAGTCCGGCGGAATTACCGGCAGCACCTCGAGAACCAGCCACTCCGGTCGCATCTTTGAGGCAAGAAAGGCCTTGGCGATCTTTAAACGCTTGGCGACCTTTTTCTTGATTTGTTTGCTTTTGGTTGTGTCAAGTTGGTGTTCCAACTCGCGCGTGGCCTTGCGCAAGTCAATACGTGCTAATAAATCTTTAACTGCCTCCGCGCCCATCTTCGCGACAAACCCATCGCCATATTGTTCGCGCGCTTCCCGATATTCCATCTCGGTAAGCAATTGCTTAGCCTTCAACGGCGTCTTACCTTCGTCAATGACAATGTAATCTTCGTAATACAACACGCGTTCAAGTTCGCGCGCTGTCAAATCAAGCATCAAACCCATCCGGGACGGCATCGCCTTAAAAAACCAGATATGGCTGACTGGTACCGCCAACTCAATGTGTCCCATGCGTTCACGGCGCACACGTGCCAGTGTGACTTCAACGCCGCAACGATCGCAAATAACACCACGATGCTTGATGCGTTTGTACTTACCGCAATTACATTCCCAGTCGCGAACCGGCCCGAAGATGCGCTCGCAGAACAAGCCGCCTTTCTCTGGTTTGAAGGTCCGGTAATTAATTGTCTCCGGGTTTTTCGCTTCGCCGTGCGACCATGAACGAATCACGTCCGGCGCCGCTACGCCAATACTGACGCGGTCAAACGCTTCTGTCTTTTCTAATCCGAGTGCCGCACGTGCGGCGGCTGTGGCAGCTGCCGTGGAAGGAATTGTCGCAGCAGTAGTTTTGGGTGTGGTGCTCATGGATTACTTGTCGCCTCCGCTCTTCCCGACGCGAACGTCGAGGCACAAACTTTGCATTTCCTTCATTAACACGTTGAACGATTCTGGTGTACCGGCTTCCAGTGTGTTTTCACCTTTGACAATGGATTCGTATATCCGCGTGCGCCCTTGCACATCGTCGGACTTAACGGTGAGCAATTCCTGCAACGCATATGCTGCGCCATAGGCTTCCATCGCCCAGACTTCCATTTCGCCAAAGCGCTGACCACCATATTGCGCCTTTCCGCCGAGCGGTTGCTGCGTGACTAGTGAGTATGGCCCAACCGCACGCGCATGAATCTTGTCGGCCACCAAGTGATGTAACTTGAGCAGGTAAATGTATCCAACCACCACTTCCTGATCAAACGTCTCGCCGGTTCGCCCATCATAAAGACGCGTCTTGCCGTGCATCGTGACCCATTCGAAGCCGGGCAGCTTCTTTGTGTCATGAAGCATGTCTTTGATTTCTTTTTCCGTCACGCCGTCGAAGACCGGTGACGTGAAGTTAAAACCAAGCGCCTTCGCCGCCACACCGAGATGCGTTTCCAAAACCTGACCGACATTCATACGACTCGGCACGCCGAGCGGATTCAACACGATGTCAACCGGCTGACCGTCGATAAGGAACGGCATATCTTCTTCGGCCAAGATTTTGGCAATAACACCTTTGTTACCGTGCCGACCAGCCATCTTGTCGCCAACGCCCAGTTTGCGTTTACTTGCGACATAAACTTTCACCTGCTTAATAATCCCGGGCTCGACATCTTCACCGGATTCAATCTGCTCTGTTTTCCGGTCATGCTCCAACTCCATCTCGCTGAAGCGGTGCTCAAACTCGCCAATAATCTCACGAATCTTTATCCGAATTGGTGACGGATCGATTTCAACCCTGTCGTACACACCCGCAAGCTTGCGGAGCAGCGTCTTCGTGATCTTGCGATTGGCCGGAATGATAATTTCTCCGGTCTCACTATTGACCACATCAAGCGGAATTTTTTCGCCGAGTAGAATATTCGACAACTTATCGGTCAATTCTTCACGGAGTTCCGTAGATTTAGTCTTGTAATCTTCTTCAATCGACTTACGTTGCCGACGTAGTTCTGTCTGAGTGAATTTCGGCTTGGTCAACTCATTCCGTGACGAAACCTTCACGTCCATCACAATTCCATAGGTACCGGATGGCACGCGTAGCGAAGTGTCTTTTACATCCGCAGCCTTTTCGCCGAAGATTGCGCGAAGCAATCGTTCTTCGGGTGCGAGTTCGGTCTCACCTTTCGGCGTAATTTTACCGACAAGGATTTCGCCCGGCTTAACTTCCGCACCGATGCGGATCACGCCGTCGTGGCCAAGATTTTTCAATGCCTCTTCGCCGACGTTCGGTATGTCGCGTGTAATTTCTTCGGGACCGAGCTTCGTATCGCGTGCACCACATTCATATTCTTCGATGTGAATCGAAGTGTAGGTGTCTTCTTTGACGAGCTTCTCGTTGACAAGAATGGCGTCTTCAAAGTTGTAGCCGCACCATGGCATGAACGCGACAAGCACGTTCCGACCCAAGGCGAGTTCGCCGCCTTCGCAGGCCGGACCATCGGCTAGCACTTGGCCTTTTTTGATTTTTTCGCCAAGCGCGACAATCGGCTTCTGGTTGAAACAGGTGCCGGCATTGGAACGCATGAATTTGCGTAATTCGTAAACCCAAAGGTGATTCTCCGGATCCGTGACTAGCTTGCGCTTGCCGTCTGGCATCTCACCATTTTTCGTAATTACAATTCGTTGTGCCGTGACCGACGCAACAACACCGGCTTCCTCTGCAAGAATACAAACTTTCGAATCTCGCGCAATGCGGCCTTCAAGACCGGTGCCGACAAATGGCGCTTCGCTAACCAGCAACGGCACTGCCTGGCGTTGCATGTTTGAACCCATCAACGCACGATTGGCGTCGTCGTGTTCGAGGAATGGAATCAAACCGGCCGCCACCGACACCAACTGCTTTGGCGACACGTCCATATAATGCACACGCGCTGGTTCAACTTCGATGAAGTCGGTCTTATACCGGCACGACGCTTTTGCCGTTTGGAAATTACCACGCGCGTCGATGACGATATTTGCCTGTGCGACGACATAGTTCTCTTCTTGATCGGCGGTCAGATAATCAATCTGCTCAGTAACCCGGCCGTCCTTGACCTTCCGGTAAGGTGTCTCGATGAATCCGAATTCGTTGATCCGGCAATAAATTGACATCGCGCTGATCAAACCGATATTCGGACCTTCAGGTGTTTCAATCGGGCAGATACGACCGTAGTGCGACGGATGAACATCGCGGACTTCAAATCCTGCCCGATCCCGTGAGAGGCCGCCCGGCCCAAGTGCGGAAAGCCGCCGCTTGTGGGTCATTTCGCTGAGCGGATTCGTCTGATCCATGAACTGGCTGAGCTGACTGCGGCCAAAGAAATCACGAATGACCGCTGAGAGCGCCTTCGGGTTAACGAGCGCCTGTGGCGTCATGGCGTTGGTCGTCACGTCGAAAAGCGTCATGCGCTCCTTGACGACGCGTTCCGTGCGCGCGAGGCCAACCCGGCACTGGTTGGCAAGCAATTCACCAACCGCCCGCAACCGGCGGCTGCCCAGATGATCAATATCATCCACCGAGCCTTCACCCTTACGCAGATTTGCAACGTAACGGATTGCTTCAATCAAATCTTCTTTTTCAAGAATCCGGTTTTCGAGGTCAACATTCCGGTTCAGCTTCTGGTTAATCTTGTACCGGCCGACGCGACCGAGGTCATACCGGCGCGCATCAAAGAATAACCGCTTGATCAGCGCGTTGGCATTCGCCACAGTGGGCGGATCGCCGGGGCGCAACCGCCGGTAAATATCCTTGAGCGCTTCTTCGGTGTTTTTACACGGATCTTTTTTGAGACACTTGATGATGACGCCGTCATCAATAGCGGTATCCACGATCTTGATTTTCTCAATCCCGAGCTCGTGGAGTTGCCGGCAGATGTTTTTGGTCAATGGCTCAAAGGCGCGCGCGACAACCACGGCTTTTTCCTTGTCCATAATGTCGGCAACAAGAACCTTTGTGCTTTCTTCTTCACCGATTGTGAAGTCTTTCAACTTCACGTCTTCGATCTGATAGAAAAGCTTGAGAATGTCTTCGTCACTGCCGTAGCCGAGCGTGCGCAGGAAGGTCGTGACGAGGAATTTCCGTCGGCGATGCCGGCGGTCGAGATAAACGTTGAGCAAATCATTCTGGTCGAATTGACATTCGAGCCACGTGCCGCGGTCTGGGATAATACGGAAGCCGTACAGCACCTTACCGGAAGTGTGAATGCTCGATTCAAAACAAATACCAGGCGAGCGGTGAAGTTGGCTGACGATCACGCGTTCGGCGCCGTTGATGACAAAACTACCGGACGGCGTCATGAGCGGAACTTCACCCATGTAAACTTTTTCTTCCTTCGTGCCATTGGCGTCTTTAAGACGGAAGGTGACGTGTAGCGAGGCGCTAAAAGTGATGCCTTCGCGCAGCGCATCCAACCACGACAGTTTCACGTCGCCGATTTGGTAATCCACAAAATCAAGCGTCGCCTGCCCGTCGTAGCTTTCGATGGGGAACACTTCCCGGAAGACGGTCTGCAAACCGACGCTTTTCCGGCGACTAACCGGTACGTCAGCTTGCAAAAACTCTTTATAGGACTCGATCTGCGCCTCAATCAGCTGAGGCGGCTCGATCACATCACCCAACTTGCCGTAATATTTACGCTCGCGCATTCGTTTGTTCCTCGACCTTGCGGCCGGTTAAGTTTAGGTTGGGGCGAGGCAAACCTCGCCCCAACCGGTACAACGGGAACTACTTCAACTCGACTTTGGCACCAGCAGTTTCAAGCTTCTTTTTCAGCTCTTCGGCTTCTTCCTTGCTAACGCCTTCCTTCACGGTCTTGGGCGCGCCTTCGACTAAATCCTTGGCTTCTTTCAAGCCGAGGCTGGTCATCGCGCGGACTTCTTTGATCACGCCGATCTTATTTGCGCCCGCTTCTTTGAGCACAACATCAAACGTGGTCTTGGCTTCCGCAGCTGGCGCCGCAGCACCACCGGCGGCTGGCGCCGCAGCAGCCGCGACCGGAGCCGCGGCGCTGACGCCCCATTTTTCTTCCAATTTTTTCGAGAGTTGCGCGGCCTCAATTACCGTCAACCCACTTAACTGCTCTACGATTTGATCTAGATTTGCTGCCATGACTATCTGCCTTTCTTGGTCTCGTCGTAGCGCGAAGCTTCGCGCCGTTTCGTCCCGAAAGCCTCCGGGACGACGAGGTGCCGGTTGGTTTCTTTGCTATGCGGTCCCGCCAGCCGTGGCTGGGACCGGTTTGTCCGCGTACGCTTTGATCACACGGGCAAGTTGACTGGCCGGCGCGCCGAGGACAACTGCAATGCGCGTGGCCGGCGTTTGGAGCAAGCCAATAAGTTGCGCCCGCAACATGTCCAACGGTGGCAACTCTGCCACTGCGTCCACGTCTGCGGGTTGCAACAATTGCTTACCCATCGCGCCCAGTTTCACCTTGTTCTTTTCGCTGTCCTTGGTGAACTGCTTTAAAATCTTCGCGGCCGCACTTATATCGGCCTTAGCATCACCGATCACGACTGCCGTCATCCCGCTCAATGCGCTGTCAAACTCACTGAGTCCGGCTTCCTTTGCGGCATGCCTGAGCATCGTGTTCTTGACGACGTGACACTCAGCGTGCGCCGCGCGCAGCTTCTTGCGCAACGTGGCAAACTCCGTCACCGTCATCTTTGTGTAATCGGTAATCAGCACAAACGGCGACGCGCCGATCTGCTGGCTTAATTCATTAACAATCAGTTTCTTTTCAGCTCTCATGTTTTCCTCGCCGGCTTAACTGGCGCTCGGCGCAAATTCGTGTGTGTCAATTCGTAGCCCCGGACTCATCGTACTCGCCAATGTGCAGCTTTCGATAAACTTGCCTTTGGAACTGGCCGGTTTGGCATGCGACAGGGCATTGATAATCGCCCGCGCGTTTTCCTCAATCGCCTTTGGCTCAAAAGACAACTTGCCAAACGCAACATGAATATTACCGGCCTTGTCCATCTTGAATTCGACACGACCAGCTTTGACTTCTTTGATCGCTTTCGCCACATCGTCGGTCACCGTGCCGGTCTTCGGGTTCGGCATCAGTCCTTTCGGACCAAGTTGTTTGCCGAGTTTGCGAACTTCTTGCATCGCTTCCGTCGTCGCCACCGCAACATCAAAATCGGTCCAACCGCCTTGCACCTGCTTCACCAAATCTTCCAAGCCAACTTGATCTGCGCCGGCGGCTTTCGCCGCCTCGGCTGCGGCACCCTTGGCAAACACCACCACGCGCACCTTCTTGCCAGAACCATGTGGCAACGCGCACGTGCCGCGCACCATCTGATCGCTTTGTTTCGGATCCACACCGAGTTTAAAATCCAATTCAACCGTCTCGTCGAATTTTGCCTTTGGCAATTTCTTCAACAACTCGACAGCTTCACCGAGTTTATAATCGCGCGTCTGGTCAACCAGTTTGAGCGCTGCTGTATAACGTTTGCCGTGCTTCGCCATTTCCTTTTTTCCTTTGCTGCGGTGCGAACGGCCGCCGGCTGGCGACCTCCCGCGTTGGTTTCACTTAATCGATGACGTCGATGCCCATACTGCGCGCGGTGCCGGCAATGATCCGGCAAGCGCCCTCATCGTTCTTGGCGTTGAGGTCGGCCATTTTCGTCTTGGCAATTTCCAAAACTTGTTTCTTTGTGACCTTACCGACTTTGTTCCGGTTCGGCTCACCACTTGCGGTCGCAATACCGGCCGCCTTTTTCAACAGCACGCTGGCCGGCGGAGACTTCAGAATGAACGTGAACGTCTTGTCTTTGTAGACGGTAATGATTACCGGCAAGATCATGCCGGCTTGTTTTTGCGTCGCGGCGTTAAACTCTTTGCAGAACGCCATGATATTGACGCCTTGCTGACCGAGTGCCGGGCCGACCGGCGGTGCCGGGTTGGCCTGACCGGCTGGAATCTGCAATTTAATCATGCCGGTAACTGGTTTGCCTGTTGCCATGTTATGCCCTTTCTACTTGCCAATATTCTAGTTCGACCAAGGTCGAACGTCCGAAAATTGAAACTGAAATTTTAAGTTTGCCACGCGCCGGATCGATTTCATCAATCACACCAGTAAAGTTCTGGAATGGTCCGTCGGTCACCTTGACTGTCTCGCCTTTTTCAAAGGCTACTTTCGGCGTGGCCTTGTCCTGTCGCTCCTCGATCTGTGCGAGAATGCTGTTAACTTCATCCGGCTTAAGCGGCACTGGCCGGTCGCCACCGACAAAACCAATGAGACCTGGTGTGTCCTGAATGAAGTACCAAGCTCGCTCAAGCAATTGATTCTTCTCATCCAACAATTTCATGTGAACAAGAATGTAGCCGGGATAAAACTTACGGAGCGTTTCTTTTTTCTTGCGGTTCTTGACTTCCGCAATCCGCTCCATCGGAATCAGCACTTCCTTGATCAGGTCGCCAATTTCATCAATCTTAAGACGCTTTTCAATGCTGTCCTTGACCTTCTGCTCCTGACCGGACAACGTGTGCAGCACAAACCATTGGAATTCGGATTTTGTCTCTTGTTCAACCATGATTCTTTCTTACGCCGACTTGGTCAGGACTCCAATAATTTTGACGAACACCAAGTCCGCCACGGCCACAAACATGCCTAGAATCAGCATCGTCACGATCACCATGACTGTTGAGTCCATCAATTCCTTGCGGGTCGGCCACGCGGATTTTTTCAATTCCGTGACCACCTCGGCAAAAAACGCTTTCGTTTTGACGACCAGATTCGGCTTTTTAATTTCGTCCATTAATACTCTCGTGTGCTGATCTTGGCTGGCACGCCAGGAGGGACTTGAACCCCCAACCTACGGTTTTGGAGACCGTCGCTCTGCCAATTGAGCTACTGGCGTATCCAACGAAACCGCTGTTCCCACCGCGTTATTTATGTTCGCGATGCGTCACATGCTTGCCGCATTTCGAGCAAAACTTCCGCAACTCCAATTTCTCCGACCCTTGCACTTTCTTATTGCGGGTCGAAGTATAATTGCGGCTTTTGCACTCCGTGCAGGCCAGCGTAATCAATTCTCTCGCCATCGTCAGCCTTAAGCCAAGATGTCTGTCACGCGCCCGGCGCCGACCGTGCGGCCGCCTTCGCGAATCGCGAAGCGCATCGTCTTCTCCATCGCGATTGGCGTGATGAGTTCGACTTCAATGCTGACGTTGTCACCCGGCATGACCATTTCAACTCCCGCCGGTAACGTACACTGACCGGTCACGTCCGTCGTGCGGAAATAAAATTGCGGCCGGTACTTGGTGAAGAATGGCGTATGACGGCCACCCTCGTCTTTCGACAACACATACACTTCCGCCTTGAATTTGGCGTGTGGCGTGATCGAGCCGGGCTTGGCAATGACCTGCCCACGTTCGATGCCGTCTTTTTCCACACCGCGCAGCAATGCGCCGATGTTGTCGCCAGCTTCCGCCTGATCCAACAACTTGCGGAACATTTCCACGCCGGTCACGACCGACTTCGTCGTGTCGCGCAGACCAACGATTTCAACTTCGTCACCAACTTTGATTGTGCCACGTTCGACGCGTCCCGTCGCCACCGTGCCACGGCCAGTGATCGAAAATACATCTTCAACCGGCATCAGGAACGGCTTGTCAACTTCGCGGGTCGGCTGCGGAATGAAATCGTCCACCGCTTGAACGAGTGCGAGAATCCCCTTTTCAGCTTCTGGATCGCCGGCCAACGCCTTGCTCGCGCACACGCGCACGATCGGAGTCGTATCGCCGGGGAACTGATACTTGTTCAACAGATCGCGGATTTCCATCTCAACCAATTCCAGCAATTCCGGATCATCAACCAAATCCACCTTGTTCAACGCCACGACAATTGCCGGGACGCCGACTTGGCGGGCCAACAAAATGTGTTCGCGCGTCTGCGGCATCGGGCCATCGGCCGCGCTAACCACTAAAATAGCGCCGTCCATCTGCGCCGCGCCGGTAATCATGTTCTTGACGTAATCCGCATGGCCGGGACAGTCCACGTGCGCATAGTGGCGCTTGGCCGACGTATACTCAACGTGTGCCACCGCAATGGTCACCGTCTTCGTATCATCGCGCACCGTGCCGCCCTTGGCGATATCAGCGTAGCTCTTGATCTCAGCCTGACCGGTTTTCGAGAGCGTCTGAAGTAAGGCCGCCGTCAACGTGGTCTTGCCGTGATCAATATGTCCAATCGTTCCCACATTCGCATGTGGCTTTGTCCGTTCGAATTTACTTTTTGCCATACTATCCTCCGATCTCCTTTGTTGATTAAACGTCGTCTCGTTGTCTGGAGCCCACGACCAGGATTGAACTGGTGACCTCGTCCTTACCAAGGACGCGCTCTACCATCTGAGCTACGTGGGCAAACTGCTATCGTTTGCCGTCTTTCTTCACTGCGATTCATCCCTGCCCGTGCATCTCGCCTGTCAAACTATTAAAGACACAAAGAGACGGCAAAAATCCTTCTCTCGTTTGTCATTAAAACAAAACAAGCAAAGAATTCTACCGCACCGCTAAATTGTTTCGACAACTTCCTGCTAACAAACCGCAACTATACCGACTCCAAAAAATCTGTCAACACTGATTTTAATTTTTTTCTTGACGCCCAAACTCGCTTCCCATTCGCGCCGCGCCGATGAGCGGGTTGACTTCTGTCCGTGTCAATCGTTCGCCAACGGCCACGCTGAGAATCTTGCGCCAGATTTGCCGTTGACTGCCACCGCCGGCCACCAGCAAACGCTGCCGGCGAGTGACCCCGATTTGCGCCAGCATACCGGCCATCCGCTTGGTCAGACATTCCAAGATCGCGCGCGCCATGTCCGCCGAGGTGTGGTGCATCCCGAGGTTCAGCCACGCGCCCTGGTCGGCATCATAACTTAAACCGTGACAACCCGCCGGCGACCGCACTGCTTGTGCAAAGAATTTATCGTGCGTCTCACAACCGGCCAGCACCGTCTCCGCCCAATTCGCCACGTTTGCCCCGTAACCGTCCGCCGCCATCCGGTAAAACAACCCGCCGGGATACGGCCCACGAATCAACCCGGGTTTCGGCCGGGGCATCCGCCGGCAACAGGCATACACCACCTGCGCCGTCCCCAAAGTGAGCAATGCCGCGTGCTTCGCCTCCAACTGCGCCGCATATGCGCCCGCGGTCTGATCGTTGCCGGCCAACACCACTGGCACGCCAACCGGCAGCCCAAACTTGTTTGGCCGCGTCACCCCGGCTACGCTGCCGACCGGGATCACGCGCGGCAACAACGTCGGACCGGCCGCCGCCGGCCACCAATCCCGCAACTGCAGTGAATACAAGCCACTCATCGCCGCCAGATTATCGTCGATCACGGCCTCACCGATCCATAGCCGCACGAAATACGTCGGCAACTTCACCACCAGCTCGCCGCGGCGCGCCGGCGCATGGTGCAACTGGCACACCTGCAAGACCGGCCACAAATCGGCAAAACTGGAATGCTCCGCAAAATCCGGTAGCTTCCGTTTTAACCGCTCGCAAGCTTTGCCGGCGCGGCCGTCCTGCCACGACACGAAGGGGCGCGTCGCGCGGCCTTGCCGGTCGAGCACGGTAAATGTTTGTGCCTGGCTGGTGATCGCAATGGCATCGATGCCGGCCAACTCTTTCGGCAACGCGCGCCGTACCGCCGCCTCGACCACCGCCACGTCCAGTTCCACGCGTCCGCCGCTCGCGTACCGGTAGCGCAACGGTGCGCTGCCGCCGCCGACCTGTCGGAGTTTACGATCGAAAAGGCCGGCCTTGAACGAAGTCGAACCAAAATCAATTGCCAGAATCATTCGGGTGAAAGCATCTCCAACGCGGTCTCAACCAGTACCCGCCCGGCCTGAGGTTCAAACATCGAACTCGCCGCTTCGTACCCGCCAGCCGCCGCGGCTTCGGGCGTGACGATGTAGCCTTGCAACTCGCCATTGGTGTAAGCGGTAATAAAAGTTTTTCGCGGCGCGCGCCGTTTCAATTCCAACGCGTACTCGACGAATGTCTCACCGGGAAAACCGGCCAGGCACGCGTCGCCGAGCTGCACGACGTGCACTTCAAACGGCTCCAGCCGCGCCAGCAACCGTTCCACCGCGCCGGTCGACTGGAGGCGCGCCAATTCCACGACTGCCTCTGCGCCGAACACGGAGCACTCCGCCGTCCGCACCTGCGCGCGCTCCGCGCCGCACGACTGCAACCGGGCAAATTCCGCCTTGTAATCCGCCAGCAATTTCTCCGCGCTGGCCACCGACGGCAGGTCCCGCCGCGGCAGCTTGACCGGCCGCAACGCGCACGCCAGCTCTGAACTACCGGCCCGCACATTCGTCAAACTGCCCAACGCCGCCGCGCCGAGCTTGCGCCCGAGCCGCTCGGCTTCGGCAAATGTTTGCCCGTTCACAAAATACCGGGGGCTCTGATTGCCGCACGGCGCGGTGTGGTACAGCACCACCAAGTCGCGGCCCAGTTTTTCTTGCAAATGCAATCGCGCAAAATGCGGGAAGTCGGATGACACCAACGTTGAATCCTCGTGCAACACCGTCGGATGCATTCCGTAAATCAGCGTCACCGCCAACAGCTTGCCGGCGCTGCGCACAGCTAGCACCCCGACTTCGGGATCGGTCGGACCGTCGGGCGAATGCCGGTTCCCACCCACACCGCGCGCGTCGGCGGTCGTCCAGGCGAGTTCTGCTGGTTGCGCCTGGTGTTGCGCGTCGAGCGCGGCCGCGACGATCTGGTCTTCACAATATTTCAAGTACACCGGGTCGGGCGTTGGCATCGCCGGATCATTGGCAAACGGTAGATATTCCAGCGTGACCGGCGCGGAGTGCGTGTGCGAGCAAGTGATGAACACGCCGGCTTCCTGCAGGCCCAGCTTGCCGGCGACTTGCCGGCGGATGCGGCGCGCGATGTCGGAGTTGAGCATCAGCAAGTCGAGCGCGCAGACGAGGATGCTTTGGTTGCCGTTCGCCAGAAAGAGCGCGGACGCGAGCAATGGATCGTGAACTCCGGTCGAGACGCGGGGGACATGCGGGTAACCGGCTAGCTGCATGGGTTGGGTCGGACTGATGTTGCGCTGAGCCGCGCCGGCGATGAGTGCCATAATTTAATCCTCGTTCAAACGGACCGGTTGCAGGCCGGGTATGTATTTGCAGGCTTCGAGAAGCGCCGCGCTGTACCGGCCGTAGGTCATTGCAGTGTGATGGATGAAGGGGCCTTCCATTGTGATCCGTTCCCACCGCGGCCAGTTGTCCACTTTCATCCAGACATAATTATTCAAGGTGTGCGGGCCGTCCATCGAGGTGCCTTCGCCCACCGCGAGCCGGTAATCGCCGGTATCGCCATCGAACCGGGCCACGGTGATGTCGCCGCCGCGCAACGGGAAATGCGGCATCCCGGCGAGCGGACTGGGCAGAATCCAGTGGTGGCCAATCTTCACTTTCTCCCCGGGCTTGCACATTTCCGTCGGCGCGCCGCCGTGCCAGAGCAAGATCCCGTTGTCGTCGGTGGGATGACGGACCGTAAACTCCGCGAGATAGACCGGTGCCGCCGCGAACGCCGCATGATGGAGCAACGTGGTGCTGATCGCGCCGTGAAGATCCGACTCACTGCTAAACGGTACAGTGTTTCCGACAAGACTGTCGGCAAACATCGTATACGCGCCCATTTTGTCGACGATCGACGGGAACGACTCAAACGCGAGCGCGTCGAGACCGTTGTCGGCGACGTGGGCCAGCATCTGGTCGCGGACGGCGAGGATGCGCATCAGCGGTTCGTCATCGGCAAAGCCTTCGACGACGATGCGCTGGCGGAACTCGCGGGCTTCGCGTTCGTAACCGGACCGGTTCCCGGCCAGCCGCTGCAACGTGTGATCAATGAAGGCCACCATGTCAATCGGCAGGACTTCCACGTTGAACCGTTCGAGCAGCTCGCTCTCGTTGGCAATCGTCGTCCAGAAGAAATCAATCCGTTGCCCCACGTGTCCGATGCGCATCCCGCGCCGGAGCGTGTTGGCAGCATGGGCGGCGCGCAGGAACATGTCCACGCCGGTCCGCAATTGCGGGTCGTTCATCCGGCAATTCTCGATATAGGTGAACGGCACGCCGAGTTTGCGGAGCACTTTGGTAGAGGCGAACATCCCGCAGAGCGAGTCGCGCAACCGGGTCCCATCCGGCAGCGGCGCTTCGTCGCGCGGGCCCCAGACGAGCGTCGGTACACCGAGCTTTTTGCCGATCATCCCGACGGCGCCTTCGGTGCCGAAGTTGCAATGCGGCATGAACAGCGCGTCCACTTCCTTAGCGCGGAAATGGGCCACGACCGGCTCGACGTGCGCCTGGTCGCGGACGAGGCCGGCCGGCACTACGCCTTCGAGATCAACGAAGTCCACCTGCCACTCGCGCAGCTTGGCTTGCAGTTCACCCTTGAGCCGTAATGCGTCTTTGTGGCTGAAGACAAACTTTCCAATCGGACAGAGACCAAGTAACGGACGAGTGCGTTTATTCATTGGCATCCTTCGGTGGTGTTAAAACGAGCGGACATCCCCGCGCGCCACAAGTCGCGCCACGGCGGCGCGGCTCGGCGGCAGGACCGGTTCCTCGGCGTTCTTCGCGTGGTAGATGCCGATCAGGGCTTCGAACAATTCATCGTACTCCGCGCCGGGGCTCGGGCCGCCTTTGGCCAACGCGTCATCCATCGCGGTGCGGATCGCCAGGATGCGCCAGCGCCAGCTTTGCTGGACACGGGCCGGCAACTTGGCTTCCGCCTGCTTGAACAGCGCAAGACATTCGGCGGTTTGCTTCACTGCCGGTTGCTTGTACAGCAACTTGTATGACTGGCCGCCCTTCAACGCCGCCATGAAGTGGTACACCATATACTCCTGCTTGTTGACGACGATGCGGAGTTCGGTCCCGAGATTCTTCTCGGACATCGCAATCGCTGTGGCAACGTCCTCGACCACCGCGGGTGCAAATTCAGCGGCGATGTATTCCCGCATGATATCCGCGGCGGAGCGCCGGCCATCCCAATACGACTGCAACAACACCACCTTGTTCAAGTCCTCGAAAATGCCTTCGGAGTACGGGAACCCGCCGGCGAGCCGCTCGCGGGCTTCCGCCCAATACTTGCCCCAGAACTCCGGCATCGCGTTGGCGCCGAACCCGCCCCACGGCGTCATCCCCATCATGCTGATCTCGGGGAAATCCAATAGCGGCAAACCGCCCGGCGCACCGTGAAGACCAAGGAACGTCGCGCCCGGCCCGTGCCGCAAATCCACCATCAGAT
>Ga0118677_10002172_pt1 | contig 39989 bp, 23 predicted proteins | sample AliMusrvi5mmetaG_FD_86154 | JGI IMG/M metagenome (GOLD analysis project Ga0118677, IMG submission 86154) | reverse complement strand
GTTGCCCCGGTTGGTCCCGCTATACCTGCAACACCTGCACTGCCTGTTGAACCGGTTAATCCGGTTAAACCGGTTAAACCAGTGGACCCGGCTGTACCAGTAGCCCCAACTGCGCCTGTTTCGCCTTCCGGTCCTGCTATGCCGGTTGCTCCGGTCGTTCCGGTGGCACCTGCCGCCCCGGTTGTACCCGCTATTCCTGTTGCACCTGTCAAACCAGTCAGACCAGTTGCGCCGGTTGGTCCCGCAACGCCCGTAATGCCGGTTGAACCGGTCAAGCCGGTAGCGCCCTTTGAGCCTGCCGGCCCTGTTGCCCCAATGGCGCCGGTTTCCCCTTCCGGTCCAGCGACGCCGGTCGCTCCCGTTGAACCAGCAGTACCGGCAACGCCGGTTGCTCCTGTAATTCCGGTTGCACCAGTCGAGCCTGTTGCGCCTGTGGTTCCTACGGGGCCGGCTGCAGCGTATGATCCCGATACGCCTGCAACACCTGCACTGCCTGTTGAACCGGTTAATCCGGTTAAACCAGTGGACCCGGCTGTACCAGTAGCCCCAACGGCGCCTGTTTCACCTTCCGGGCCCGCGACGCCGGTTGCTCCGGTAGAACCAGCAGTGCCGGCAACGCCGGTTGCTCCTGTAATTCCGGTTGCGCCTGTCAAACCAGTCGAGCCTGTTGCGCCGGTTGGTCCCGCAACACCCGTAATACCGGTTAAACCTGTAGCACCCTTTGAGCCTGCCGGCCCGGTAGCCCCAATGGCGCCTGTTTCACCTTCCGGTCCTGCGACGCCAGTTGCTCCGGTTGGTCCTGCAACACCTGCACTGCCTGTCGAACCGGTTAAGCCCGTTAAACCAATGGATCCGGCTGTACCAGTTGCCCCAACGGCACCGGCTTCACCTTCCGGGCCTGCGACGCCGGTTGCTCCGGTAGTCCCGGTTGCACCTGTTACTCCCGTAGTGCCTGTTGAGCCGGTTGCGCCCGTTGCCCCCGCCGAGCCTGTTGCACCGGTTGGTCCTGCAATACCAGGACTGCCTGTTGAACCAGTTAAGCCAGTAGCACCAGCCGGACCGGAGATTCCAGCCGAACCAGTTGATCCCTGAATACCTTGAATGCCTTGAAGACCGGCATCGCCTTTATTGCCAGTGATGCCTTGAATCCCCTGAAGACCTATATCGCCTTTGTCTCCGGTAGTGCCGGTTAGACCAGTTGAACCTGCTGATCCTTGAACTCCTTGAATGCCTTGAAGGCCGGCATCGCCTTTATTGCCAGTGATGCCTTGAGTTCCCTGAAGACCGATATCGCCTTTGTCACCAGTGTTGCCGGTTAGACCAGTTGAACCTGCTGATCCTTGAATGCCTTGAAGGCCGGTATCGCCTTTATTGCCAGTGATACCTTGAATTCCCTGAAGACCGATATCGCCTTTGTCGCCGGTGTTGCCGGTTGGACCCGTTGACCCGGTTGAGCCCTGAACCCCTTGAATTCCCTGAAGACCGATATCGCCTTTGTCGCCGGTGTTGCCGGTTGGACCCGTTGACCCGGTTGAGCCCTGAACCCCTTGAATTCCCTGAGGACCGGTGTCTCCTTTGTCGCCGGTTTGACCCGTTGAACCGGTTGATCCCTGAATGCCCTGAATGCCCTGAGGACCGGTGTCGCCTTTATCACCAGTTGTTCCAGTTAAACCAGTTATGCCTTGAATACCCTGGAGACCGGTGTCACCTTTAGCTCCCTGGTCGCCAGTTAAACCTTGAATACCCTGGATTCCTTGTATCCCCTGGATTCCCTGGTCGCCAGTTAAACCTTGAATACCTTGAATACCGGTTTCACCTTGAATACCTTTTGGACCGGTCAGACCCGTTAAACCTGTTGGTCCTGTGGCACCCGTCGCACCGGTTGCACCGGTAAGCCCCTGCGCAAACACCAGCATATATTGACTAAGCGTGGCTCCGCCGGACAAGGTGAAGTTATCCGAATAATCTGTCGGAGTTGCGTAAGAGAGCGGATTATAAATTCTGACCGACGCATTTGGTCCTGTAACGGCAATTTTGGGGGTGCCGGTCGCAAATACGACGGAACCGGTTCCTGTTCCATCATTACCGGCACTGAGCACAAGGTTGCCCCTGGTTGTCGTAAGGGCCGCAGTAGTAACGTTTACATTGTGTCCCGCAACCGCTGCAAAGTTTCCATCGGTCATTGTAATGGCGGTAAGTGTGCGGGTAGTAGTATCCTTAACGATATTTACATCGCCTCCGGCGGTTGCTACAAAGTTTCCCCCGGTCGATGTAACGGGCGCATTTATGTTCACATCCCGAAAGGCTTTCAGCGTCAAAGTCGTCGAAGTCGGGGTAGGGGTCCAGGTTAGCGCCTCATTTACAAAAATGTCACCGTTGCCGGATGTCGTACCATACAGATTGGTTGCCGTATTGGTTCCAGTCACTTCCGTACTGATGACGATATTGTTGGTTACCAGGTTTGCGGAAAGTGTCGTTCCGAGTATGTCGCCTCCCGTTCCGATAGTGAAGTCAACCGGGTCAAGCAACCAGATGCCTGACTTGCCGTGCGCGGATTGAGTGGTAACTGTGGCATTGCCGGCAACTTTGACGTGAGTCGCCGAGGTTTCAACGAAGCCGCCGTCTCCACCAGCGGGAGCCGAAGCATCAAGCGTGCCGCCTACGTTTACGGTGCCGTTTTGCATGCCTCCCAGAAGCATTATCGAGCCGTTTCGGTTTTCGACGCTATGTGCCTCGATTACGCCGGTGTTGTTCACGGCACTTTGCAGGAGATTCCCGGCAGCCTGGGCTGTCATCAGCACCTGCCCACCGTCGGTACGGATCAGACCACCATTTTGAACAAGCGCATTTATCGCGCCTTGATTTACCGTCACATTGAGCAGTCCATCGCCTGCAACGTCAAGGGTGACGGCATTGCCGGCAGCAAGTGCCACCGTACCGAGTTTTGCCGAGATCACACCGTCGTTGCTGACATTGGCGCCCAACAGCGCGACATAGCCACCGTCGCTGTTGGTGCTTATCGATCCCTGGTTGTGGATCTTACCACTCCCCGTACCGCTAAACGCATACGATCCTGCCATGAAGTCACTTTCGGTGATGTTAAGAGTTGAGGCGACCAGTCCGCCGACATTGACCGAAGCTCCCTGACCGAACAGTATGCCGTTTGGATTCAGCAAAAACAGTTTGCCGTTGGCCGAAAGAGTGCCGAGGATGTTTGAAGGATCCGAACCCAGCACCCGGTTAAGTGCCACGGAATTACTGTTTGGTTGTACGAATCGGACAAATTCTCTCTGTCCGATGTTGAAGCTCTGCCAGTTGATCGCCACGTTCTGTGTTGATTGGGTGACGATCGTGCTGCTTGCGCCGCTGTTGATGCCGGCGCTACCTGCCGTTACGATGCCGCCTGTCGGCAGTGCAACACCATCCGGTATGAATGCCGTCAGGAAAAAGATTGTCAGGACCAGTGCGGTAGCTATGGAGGTGCTTTTGGAAATGGCAACAAGAGTACAGACTCTGTTGCTCCGGATTGAGTGAAGAATGTTTTTCATTTGGTTCGTACCCTCTACCACTTGTTTCTTGATACCCCAACCGCGCTCAAAAATATTTCACAAGCTGCACCCAGAATCGTTCCGGTGAGTCCGGAGCTGACGTTGCCGGTCCACTTCCGAGTTTATGGGCGTAATATGCTCTCATTGCAAAATTGTTGTACTCCTCCCACGTAATCCCAAGCCCCGCTCCGTTCAATGTTTTGTGATTTGGTTCGCTCGACCATGGTTTCTTGTTGATGGTTACCGTGCCGGTATCGGCAAAGCCAATCAAATGAATCTGCCCCGGCAGGCGCTCCGAAAACGTTGGCAGCAGTAGTCGAGCCTCCAGATTCAGAACAAAACCCTGGTCAGCATAGACTTCGCCTTCCGGATAAGCCCGCACTGCGTACATACCGCCCAGCTCCATCTTCTCCGAGACGTCAAGATTCTTCAACGCGAGCTGCCCGTTGATGGTGGCGTAAAGCGAGATGGATTCGGTTATGTTCTGCAGCCGCATGGCACTGTAGCCTAACTTGTTGTATTGTCCGCTGCTCTGCGCTGTTGCCGCGTCGTACGAGTATGCAGCAGGCGTTTGAATGGCGATACTGCCGGTTGTCCAGGTAAGAGAATAGCCGCTTTGACCTCCCCCGTAAAAATTGTCCCGGTGGTCGCCGTACAGGCTGATCATCAACAAGCGCGCCGTCTTGTCGGTGACTGTTGAGGTTGAGTCAACCCTGTCTTGAAACGTCTTGTCGTCGAAAGCGAGTTGGATATGGAGATTGGTGTCTCTCGACCGGATCAGAGGGTAGTTGCCATAGATACTCATAATCTGGGCTGTCCCGTTGGCGTGCAGGCTCTTGAATTCCTCTCCCAGGTGGTATCCCAGGATGCTGTAGGCGGCTCCGACCGTTGCGCTACCGGTTTGTAGCTGATAAGAGGCGCGGATATAGTACAGTCCTGCGTTAGAAAGAAGCGTGCGTACAGTGGCAACGTCGCCGAGACCCATGGAGTCGTTGAGATTGACTGTTGCTCCCAAGCGGTACGCTCCGGTGTACCGATTACCGGCATTATCGGCGTCAACGCTTCCGGTGACGCGCTCACCCGGTGTGATGTCGACAATCAGATCAGAGGATCCTATGGAACTGCCTGGAATCAGGGTTGATTTAACCGCCACGCCGGGAAGGTCCGAGAGAAGCAGAAGACGGCGCTCAAGCGGAACGGAGTCGATCAGGCCACCGGTGGTCAGGCCGGAAATAAGAGAGTGTGCCAGGTTATCGGAGAGGTTTGTCTGGTTGTGCAGCGTTATATCGCCATAATGACCCTCAATCACATTGATCGTAACGGTCTCATTCGAAATGTCCTGGGCGGGCAGGTAGGCCTGTGCTACGAAATAACCATCTTTGTGGTAAAGGTCCGCAATTTTTAATGCCATACCGCGCAGCTCGCTGAGCGTCAGTTCGCTTGCCGGTCTAAATCCTGTTATTGCGACTAGTTTTGCTTCGGAATACTGCGTCTGGCCAGTTATATGGAGTGATTTTACCAGAATTACGGTCTGATCCGGAACCGGTACCGTCAGTCTCTGCTCTTGTTTGACCGGGGTTTCCGGAACTGTTTTTTGTATGATCGGGGAGGGCGGGATCTGCCGTATCTGATCGCCTGCGCGGGGCGGCTCGGCGGCACTGGCACTCAGGCTCAGTGCCGATATGATGACGATAACTATCACTCTTTTCCACGTAGTAATCACGGATTTCACCATAAGAAGAGCCACTCGATACAGGTAAAAGAAATCACAAAAAGTTTCTGTGCGTTGCGGTGAAAGAAAAACGCAACTAGCGTGCCAGAGCATATGTAAAGGCGTTACGTATATAACTGTTCGAATAAATTAGTGAAATGTGTAAGGTGGGAAGCTGGGGCCGTCAGTGGAATCTGCCAAGTCTGGCATTTCCGTACTATATGGCGGATATGGCTGCAGCAAAGAACGAACACAAAACGGTTTGTTATTCCAATTCCAAATCAAAGTGCTATCAGCGTTGGCTCGTCTTCGGCGCCTCATTCCTCGCCGCCTTGATTTCATCTTTGATTTGAAATTGGTATTAGAGGGAGGCTCAACCGGCAGCAGCTGTGGCGCTGTTTTTTTCTTCAAAATAGAGTACGCGGGTAATCATTCTGAAATATGAAACGAGTTTGGGATCAAGCAGCGTTCCGGCATGGCGGCGGACAGACGTAAGCGCGTATTCGTCACGCTCCACCGTTACAGAGTTTGCTGCCTGTTCAATAACATCCGCAATGGCTATCAGACGAGCACCAAGAGGAATATCATCTCCTCTCAGGCTATCGGGATAACCGCTTCCGTTGTAGGCTTCATGATGGCTGCGCACCATCAGTCCCACGTCCAGGTACTCATCAAGCGATGTAAACAACTCCTGTCCCCGTGCCGGATGGGTATAGATATCACCCTGTTTGATCCCGCGTACACCCGATACGCCTCGTCCTATTCCGAGCAGGCCTATATCGTGCAACAGTCCGGCAAGCCGAATCATTGCCACTTCCTCGACCGGCAGTCTCATCTTTAGAGCGGCATCTCCCGCCAACGCGCTGACTACCCAGGAACTGATACCAAGCTGGTCTTCCATCTGTTCAAATACCCGTGAAAACAGCTCCACGCTCTGCGTGCAGCCACGTGCCCCCGCCCACTTTTCCTCTGCCGACATATATGCTTCGGTTTTCAGGCGCATGTTTGCAATGCTTTTCAACAGCCGTCTTTTGAGGTTATTGTTCCAGAGCTCCATTTCATCTTGAGACGTCTTCAGAGCCAGTTGTGCCTTAACCCGGGTGCGTACGACGGCGCCGATGACCGGCTTCGTGATATAATCCACGCCACCGGCCTCAAATCCGCGCATTTCATCGCCCGGATCAAGAAGCGCGGTTACAAAGATAACAGGAATTCTTTTCGTGGTTTCATCTGCCTTAAGACATCTGCACACATCATAGCCATCCATCTCCGGCATCATGACATCAAGCAAAATCAGATCCGGAGGGGTTTGCCGGACAATTGCAAGCGTCTCGGCTCCGCGAGAGGAGCGTATGATGGTATATTCGGGAGAAAGAATTGCGTCAAGCAGGTCAACGTTCTCCCGTTTATCATCAACAATCAGTATCGTTCCGATTGTTTTTTGCTTGGTTGTCATTTGTTTTCCTTCTGATTTATCAGTTCCTGTTGTCCGAGGGGAGCGTTATAGTAACGATATGAGTTTCCGGCTGAACTTTTTGCGGCATACATGGCGATGTCCGCGTTCTTCATCAGTTTTTCACTGCAGTCGCCATCCTCGGGAAACACGCAGACCCCTATGCTGGTGCTACAATTTATCACGACGTCAGCCAGCATAAACGGTGCTTCGAATAGTTCCACAACCTTGTTAAGCACGATGTTCACTTCATCATTTGGTCCGATATTCGGCATCAGGACAGTGAACTCGTCCCCACCGAGGCGAGCCACCGTGTCGGATTCGCGAATGCCGGTTCTGAGCCTCCGGGCGACTTCCTGCAGCAGACGGTCCCCGCAGTTGTGCCCGTTTGTATCGTTGACCAGTTTGAATCCGTTGAGATCCAGAAACAACAGGGCCAGCCTTTTGCCGTTGCGCCGTGCCTGGGCGAGTTCCAGTTTGAGTATTTCCATGAATAACATGCGATTTGGCAAATCTGTGAGGGTGTCGTGATGAGCCTGATGCTTAACGGTCTCTTCCAGCGTTCTGCGCTCTGTTACATCGCAGGCAATGACCGAATTACCGGTGAGTTTGCCTTCTGCATTCAGTAACGGTGATGTGGATATTGATACATAGATCTGTTTGCCATCTTTATTTCGATGTGAAGTTTGATAATATTTCAGTTGCTCGCCGCTCAAAATTGTTTGCCAGATATGGGACCGTTCATGGTGAAATTCTGCCGGTATCAGGTTAAATACCGGACAACCGATGATGTCCGCATCAGAATAGCCGAATATATTCTCCGCTCCCGCGTTCCAGCTCGTAATGATATCATCGGGAGATACCGTGAAAATCGCATCATTCGAAGATTCCACTATCATTGACAAGCGGTCTCGCTCTTCTTCCAGCTGTTTCCGTCCGGTAACGTCCTCCATGGCCAGGAGGATTATATGTGAACCGATATTTTCCCGGTAAATCTGCCGGGCATTGAGCAGAATATGCCTGTGACCGATAGCCTGAAAATCGTGTTCGACTTCATAGTCATTGAACACGATATGATTCAGGAGGATGTCTTCAAAAAGTACCCTGAGTTGAGGAATATCCCATTGCCGGTTTCCGAGTTCATAGATGAAATTTCCGATTGTTTCCCCGGGAGTTACTTTAAACGTATCGTAGAAACTCTGGTTGGCGGTGAGAATTTGCAGTTCCGAATTCAACACGACAAGCGGTTCGCGCACTGTTTCAACAATGTCTTCGGCATATTCCCGGGCGTCTTGAATTTCCGTTTTCAACACCTGTGCGCATTGCAACTCCTCGGTTTTTTTGCGTATGGTTGAGATGCTCTGCATCAACCGTATTTTGAGGTTGTCGTTCAAATGCTTCAGCTCATCTTGCGCCTCGCTCAGAGCCAGGTGAGCCTTGACACGACTGCGCACGATAGCGCCGATGACCGGTTTTGTGATGTAGTCCACACCTCCCGCATCGAATCCGAGTTTTTCGTTGCCGGAATCAAGCAGCGAAGTCACAAAGATAACAGGAATTTTTTTCGTGGCTTCATCAGCCTTGAGACACTTGCACACATCATAGCCGCCCATATCCGGCATCATGATATCAAGCAGAATCAAGTCCGGCGGCGTTTTTCGGGCGATTTCGAGGGCATCTTTTCCCCGTTTGGCGGTTCTGATCAAATACTCCGAAGAGAGAATTGCCTCAAGCAGGTCACTGTTTTCCTGCGTATCGTCAACTATGAGAATAGTTCTGATTCGTTCCGGTTTCTCCGGCATTTAAATTCTCCTTTCTAGGATGAGTTGCTTGTCTCAAAAACATCCGCAAAACGCGTTTGAATGTCTTTGAACGCCGTCAGCACCTCCGGATCAAAGTGATGGGGAAGGGTGCGCCCATCTCCTTCAATGATGATACGGCAGGTAGTGTCGTGATCGAAGGCAGGTTTATAGCAGCGGGCATTGCGCAGGGCATCATACTGATCGGCCAGGTTCATGATACGGCCCTCAATCGGGATTTGCCGGCCGGTGAGACCGTGAGGGTAACCGCTGCCGTCGTAACGTTCGTGGTGACTGAGAGCGATCCGGTCCGCCATGCTCATGCGATGGTGTCCACCGATGATTTTCGATCCGTGCAGGGTATGCATCTTCATCTCACGCCATTCGTCGTCGGTCAGTTTACCCGTTTTTTTGAGGATTGCCGGAGCGATATGAATTTTGCCCACATCGTGTAATGCCGCCTGAATCCTGATCCCCATGATAAATTTATCGGTCATGTTGAGTTGCCGGGCAAGCAGTCCACAGTAATTTCCTACTCGCAGAATATGATCTCCCGTGTCTTCATCATTTGCTTCTGAAGCACGGGCAAGGGCAAAAACAGTGTATTCGAACGCGGATTCGGTATCCTTCACCTGCAGAGCGAGAGATCTCAGGAAAAGGCTCTGCATGACAACGCTGCTTAACACGGTGGCATCGTACGTGGTAACTTCCCGGTCGTAGTTGAGCGCAATGATGCAGAAGCTATCCGTTGCGTACCGGACCATGTTTGTGACCGTGATGTCGTTTTTATTACATTCGGCGACAAGTTCAACTGCTGCCATATGTACATCTGCTTCATTATGAAACGTCATTACCTGACTTCCGGCAGCGGCAAAAGCGGAAGTATTGCCAAGGTTCATTGTCATGGGACTTCTTTTGCTATCCGTACCCACACAATCATACCGTAACCACTGGCACTCAGCCTGATCGGCCATGCCGATGACGACGATCTGCGGACTATCCGCAAAACCGGATTTTTTCCTGATAATCTGATGCACAATACTGTCAATTTTTTCCAAAAATACGAAATCGACCGGATCAAAATTACGGATGATCTGTTCACCAAAAGCACTGAGTCTGGCTATGTTCTGGTAAGCCGAATTGAGGCGGTCATTCAACGTCTTGACGTGCAGAAGCATCTTTATCCTGGCCAGCACTTCTGAGGCGTTAAACGGCTTGGTAATGAAATCTTCCGCCCCGGCCTCGATTCCCCTGATGCGATTTTTCATGTCAGCCAAAGCAGTGATCATGATAACCGGAACAGTATCTTTCTCCGTATCGGATTTGATGCGGCGGCAGACCTCAAACCCATCCATTCCGGGCAACATTACGTCCAGAAGGCAGATGTCGATAGCTTCCGTCCGGATTTTTTCCAATGCTTCCGGGCCGTTTTCCGCCATCACCACGTCATATCCGCGGGGAGACAGCATGGCCTCCAGCAGACTGAGATTGAGAGGTTCGTCATCTACACAAAGAACTCTCGTTACAGATTGATTCATGGCGTTCCTCCGGATTCAGCCATTGTTGTCAATGTTTTCAATGATCGGTATCTCCGGTAATTGAAGGTTTTACTTTTGAGCCGATGGCGGTTTCCACCAGAATGATGAAATTTTGCGTTGAAAGACTCCCTTTTTCGGCAATCTGCCAGACCTTTCCCGCCAGTCGTGCCCGGTTGGAAGTCGAGAGCTCCATAGCGGTCAGTACCAGAATCGGTACGTTCGCGGTTGCATCGTCATCTTGTAGCCGGTCAGCAACATCAAAGCCATTCACACCGGACATCATCAGGTCGAGGACTATCAGGTCGGGTCTGTCGCGCCGCGCCATCTCGATGCCATTCTCTCCGGTGTTCGACCGCAACACCCGATATCCTTTGCTTTGCAGAGCGTTTTTAAGTGCAGCCAGCGTAAGCGGATCGTTCTCGATCAACAGGACCGTATTGCCGCTTTCCGGTTCGAGATCAGACTGGTGAACAGAGAGTTCGCCGGTCGCAGCCTGTGTGAGCGGAATAGTCAGGCAGAACCTGCTTCCCATGCCGATTTCGCTCTCTACCCAAACCCTGCCGCCGTGCAGTTCCACAAGCTGTCTGGTTAACGCCAGGCCGAGGCCGGTCCCTTCGAATCCCTTGGTATAGACCGCTTCAAGTTGGGTGAATGCCTGGAAAAGCCGTGGAATATCTTCACCTTTTATCCCGATGCCGGTGTCGGCTACGGCGATTTTGATGAAGTTGCCATCTCTCACGGCACTTATGTCTACCGTTCCGCCGGTAGGGGTGAATTTAACCGCATTCGACACCAGGTTGAACATGATCTGCTTCAGTTTTCTCTGGTCAGCCTCAATGTTCGTTTCAGCTTCCGGAGCAAGATCAATACGGAGGTTGATCGCTCCTTTCAAAGCCTTTTCCCTGAGCATCATCAGAGAAGCTTCCAATAATTCCCGAAGCGAAAAGGTACTCAGATCAAGTTCCATCTTTCCGGATTCCACTTTGGAGAGATCGAGGATGTCATTTATCAGTGAGAGAAGATGCCTTCCGCTGGTGAGTATATTTCTTACATAATCCTGCTGTTTTTCATTTATTTGGCCAAACAACTGATCTTGCAATACCTCGGAAAAACCTATTATAGAGTTGAGCGGAGTGCGCAGTTCGTGGCTCATGTTTGCCAGAAATTCGGATTTCGCAAGGTTGGTTTTTTCTGCAACAGACCAGGCGTTTTCCAGCTCTACATTCTTTTCCTGCAGTACCTGATCCAGGCGCTTGCGCTCCGTAACGTCACGCGCAGCGGCAAATACCCCCTGCAGTTTTCTATCCCGGTCATAGAACGTCGTCGCATTGAAGGAGACAACCGTCTCCTTGCCGTCTCTGGCGCGAGCGGTGAGTTCGTAGTTGGTGACTTTCTTTTCACTCAGCACCAGTTTGATACTGGTTTCGGCCTGATCCGGGTCGGTAAAATATTTTTTGAACGGAGCGCCGATCAGTTCATCGCGGGTACATCCGGAGAGCACCTCCATCTGTTTGTTGACATCGGTGATAATACCGAACGGATCAGTAGTCATTATTGCGTCGATGTTGCATTCAAACAGGGAGCGAGTATAGAACTGATGGTCGCGCAGGCGCTGGCTGAGCTGCATCTGCTCCGCTTCGATCTGCTTGCGTGCCGTATTGTCGGTGCCGATCAGCAGATAACCTATGATCATGTCCTGCGCATCGCGCAGGGCCGTGACCGACACGACTGCCGGGAAGCGGCTGCCGTCTTTGCGAATATAGGTCAGTTCGTAAATATCCTCTATGCCGCGCGATGCCTTGAACACCAATGCCTCGAATCCGGGAGTAATCGGAGTTTCGAGTTCGGCGCTGAGCGCTTTGGCGCGGGCGATTACTTCCTGCGGATCGGAAATGTCGGCCGGTGTGATCTTGTTCATGACTTCGGCCGCCGTGTAGCCGAGCATTCGTTCGGCGCCGACGTTGAAGATCTGGATAACTCCCTTCGCGTCGGTGGCGATACTCGAAAAGTTGGCGCTGTTGAAAATGGCGCTCTGCAACGCTCCCGCCTTCAGCAACGCTTCTTCCGCCTGCTTGCGTGCGGTGTTGTCGGTGCCGATCAGCAGATAGCCGATGATGGAGTCCTGATCGTCTCGCAGGGCCGTGACCGATACAACCGCCGGGAAGCGGCTGCCATCCTTGCGGAAATAGGTCAGCTCATAGATGTCCTCTATACCGCGCGACGCCTTGAATACCAGTGCCTCGAAACCGGGGTTGATTGTCGTTCCGAGTTCGACGCTCAGGGCTTCTGCGCGTGCGATTACTTCCTGCGGATCTGAAATGTCGGCCGGCGTGATCTTGTTCATGACTTCGGCTGCAGTGTAGCCGAGCATCCGCTCGGCGCCGACGTTGAAGATCTGGATAACCCCCTTCGCGTCGGTGGCGATACTCGAAAAGTTGGCGCTGTTGAAAATGGCGCTCTGTAGCGCCCCCGCCTTCAGCAACGCTTCTTCCGCCTGCTTGCGTGCGGTGTTGTCGGTGCCGATCAGCAGATAGCCGATGATGGCGTCCTGATCGTCACGCAGAGCGGTGACCGATACGACTGCCGGAAATCGGCTGCCATCCTTGCGAATATAGGTCAGCTCATAGATGTCCTCAATGCCGCGCGACGCCTTGAACACCAGCGCCTCGAATCCGGGACTGATCGGGGTTTCGAGTTCGGCACTGAGCGCTTGTGCGCGTGCGATTACTTCCTGCGGATCTGAAATGTCGGCCGGTGTGATCTTGTTCATGACTTCGGCCGCCGTGTAGCCGAGCATCCGCTCGGCGCCGACGTTGAAAATCTGGATAACCCCCTTCGCGTCGGTGGCGATACTCGAAAAGTTGGCGCTGTTGAAAATAGCGCTCTGTAGTGCCCCGGTTTTAATCAAGGCCTCCTGGCGCCGGACCTCGGTGATGCCATCTGTCGTGCCGGTAGCGGGGTCGATAATGGCGGGATTGCAGGCTGTTGTGTGCATGGGTAACCTCTCTACAATGGAATTGACCGTGAATAAGCGGTATTATCTCGTTCTTTTCAAAGCGCGCCGTTCAAGACGTTCTATTTCAGCCAGCACATCTTCCGGCCTGGTTTCCATCACCAAATCTGCGTCGGCTAAGTTGCTGTCATTGTCGTTGCTGATGCCGATTTTCTGTTGAATGTCATGGAGCATTTGCAACACCCGTGTCAGCTCATGTTCGGTAAGCAGGCCGGTTTGCAATCCCAGGTCGGTGAGGCGTTCTGCTTCCCTGGCCAACAGGTTCTGGCTGATGAGCACAAATGTTGCCAGGAAAATTGCTTCCAGCGACACGACCATGGTCAGAAATCCGTACGGGTAGGGGTCGAAGGGAACGACGCCGAGATGGCCGGTATTGAGAATAAACCAGACTAAAAACCAGACGATATGCACATAAAAAAACATCATGCTTCCCGAATATGCGGTCATTGCATTGGCGATGCGATCCTGCAGGCTCTGCTCGCTGGCCGCCTTCCGGCGCACATTGATGATCTTGCGAATATTCCGCTGAATGACGTTGGAGAGCGCCGGATTATCTTCCTTGTGTTCTTCTATTTCCTTGCGCAACAGTTGCGCTTCCAGCATGTTGTGAACTCGCGTCAGTACCTCCACCAGCTCGAATGGTTTGCTGACGAAATCTTTCGCACCAGCCTGCAGCGCACGCTCCTTGTGCCCCGGTTCGGCAGTGATGACGAGCACCGGGGGAAAAAAATCGGTATCTATTTTCTTCAGCCCCTCCATCACCTGGAAGCCGTCCATTCCGGGCATCCTGATATCAAGCAGGATCAGGTCGTAGCGATTGATGCGATACAGCTCACAGACCTTCTGCGGATTCATTGTGGATGTGATTGATGTATAACCGGCGTTATGAAGGGTACGTTCGAGTAAAATGACATTCGGTTCCTCATCATCGATAATCAGGATTCCGGCTTTCAGAATATCGGCTGAGTTAATCATGCAATAGTCCTTTCAGTGCCAGCAAGGGTTTGTAATAATGGTATGTGATGGAAGTTCATTCATTGCATTGGCAACTAACATGCCAGAGAAAAACTGAAGGCGCTGAGAGTGCAATGGGCTGATTATTAAATGGAAAACGGATTCTATCGCGAGGTGAATGCGGGAAAGCCGTCAGTGGTATCCGTCATGTTTGACATAACTGTATTATATGGCGGATAACGCTGATGTTGCTGTTTATTGAGTTGAAATATGTGCCAATACGGGTGTGATACGCGGCAGGCTGAATTCAGCTAAAAACGGCAGATGATCCGATGCTGTTCGCGTATCACTGTCAGTCGGTACTTTTATCGTTTCAACGGAAAGATCATCGGAAATGAACATATGGTCGAAGTTAAGAAATGGGTGGAAACTTGGCCATGTCTTTTCCGATCCGCCGTTGCCTTTCAACTTTTCAACACTACGGAGTTTTTTCTCCAATAACGTAAATACTGCCGATCCTGACTGGGTATTGAAATCTCCACATAAAATTACGGGATGTACGCATGCCGGACTGTTCAGCCAATCCGGCCCGACAAGAATTTTTGCCTGATTGAAGCGTGATGAGGGAGTGAGCCCAAGGTGAGTATTGATCACCTGAATTCGAGTTCCTAATGCTTCTATCTCAACCCAAAGTGCCCCCCGCCTCGTGAGATGATGCCATGTGCGAAGCCGATGGAGCCCTCCGGCTTTAATCCTTGTCATCGGATAACGGCTCAGTATTGCATTTCCACAGCGCTCTCTCTCGATCCATACGTCCGGGAATTTGAGGCGTTCTGCAATAATGGCGGCCTGGTCATAGAGTGTCGGGCGCATCTGACCGCAGTCCACCTCCTGCAAAGCTACGATATCAGGGTAGTGGACTGCAATCACATTGGCGATACGTTCGGGCGATATTTCTCGATCCGTACCGATGCAGCGGTGAATATTATAGGTGATGATGCGAAGTCTGTTCGGGTTTAACATCACATCCTGAAGCCGAGAACGGCGGTCGCAACAAATCCGTCCAGTTTTAAATGCTGGCCGCCGAATGAAGGATTGGCCCAGAGGTATTTTCCCTCAACACCGACAAACATTCTATCCGAAAAGCTGATGTTCAGGCCGGCGCCCGCATGTAATCCATAGGTTACTTGCGTGGAACCGCTTAACCCTCCGGTATTATTGCTTACGTGAAGATCCGTGATGTATGCCCCGATACCGAACAACCCGTACGGCTCAAAAATCCCGATCGGAAGCAGAACTTTTCCGGTTGCAACAAGTGGTACAACTTTCAGCTTCAGTTCGCCGGGAGCAACTGCCGGAGAGCCTTTGCTCTCCAGGTAGCCGGCTCCGAGTTCCAGAGCAATCATGGGAGAAAAATAGTGTCCGACAGCCACCTCTCCGGCAAATCCGGTCTTACTGTCCAGAGACGTCCGGTTGCCGTTGTTGAAAGTGTCAAGCTCATGAGAGCCGCTCGGTGAATAGAGTCCACCTTTAACCTCAATGTAGTTCGCAGGCTTACCCTCTGCATATGACTGTGATGCAATTCCGATTAAAGCCACTGCAAGAACGGTAGCGAGAATAGTCTGCTTTTTAACGTTTTTCATAACATCTCCCTGGTTTTAATACCTGCCTGAACAGGTTGATTTAACCTTGTACGTGGCGCGACTATTTTACATGAAGATCATTTTTTACCGATGTAACGTCTTTAACGCCTTCGGCGACTTCGCCGGCTTTTTTCACATTTTCCTCAGAATCGACAAATCCGCTCAACTGAACTACCCCCTGATACGTCTTTACATTGATCTGCAATGTTTTAAGATTTTTTTCCGAATAAATTGCCGTTTTTACCTTGGTTGTAATGACGCTGTCATCGACATACTGTCCGGTGCTTTCGTGTTTTTGCGTTGCAGCGCACCCCATTAGAGTGGCGATCAATACGAAGCTGGTCATGCATTTGGTGATGCGGCTCGATTTCAACATGGTGTGTTCTCCTTTTCTTGCTGATTGATTAAAGTACGCATACAATGCGTTTGATGCTGTTGTCAGCTACTCTCTGCGACTTGCATGCCGGATTGGATATGTGCATGTATCTTGTGTAACTGGTTAATTATGAACGAGAAATTTAAGATTAGAATGGCGGGCTAACGGGTAAACGGCCTGTAAAGCCTGTGTATTGTTGCAGATCTGTCAAATACGGCGGAGAGTTTTCCGGTATGTCCCGTCATATATGGCACTTATCGCACGGCATGGTGGATTCTGCTTGTCAGAGGTAATGCGATGGCTGTGTTGTAGAATGTCCGGCAAAAGCATACTTAACATCCTATTAATAATTCCACATACGAAAACAGATCTTTATAATCACAAGGCTTGTGAAATACGGTAACGAATTTGTTTTTAACGAGGTGTATGTCATCCGGTGACAGTGCCGTAATAGCTACAACCGGTACAGTATTTCCTTGCATTTTCATTATTTCGGTTGCTGATGCTCCATTCAGATCCATCATCATTAAATCAGTGATAATGAGATCAAACCGCTCATTAGCAGCAGCAGTTAACAGCTCAATGCCATCAGTGACAGCAACAACATCATACCCATGATTCGTTGCGTGCATAACTATAATTTCTCTGCTCCCAACATCATCTTCCGCAATCAAAATCCGCTTTGCCATTGTGTTCCCCGTTTTGAATAGTACTCTGGTGCCAGCACGTATCTGCGACGAGCGTGCCAGAAGAGAACAAAGACTATAAGTTGTGTAACACGCTGATTATGAATAGTAAGTGTAAATAAGGATTGCGTAATAAATCCGTCATATATGACCATTATGCCAAATGCAACGGTTTCTTGTAGCGACTCCGCCTTCGGCATCTTCCCGAAAAAATATTTTACCGTTTAAAAGCAGACTGTTGGAACAGTGTAATCCATTGGTTTCTCTGGCGCGTTAATTGCGTTTACCATCCTGCTTTCAATTAAAAAGGAGGATTACACGTCATGAGTAAAGTAATCGGAATAGATCTTGGAACAACCAACTCCTGTGTCTCAATCATGGAGGGTGGTGAGCCGATCGTTATCGCCAACTCCGAAGGGGGACGCACAACTCCTTCGATGGTCGCTATCTCAGATAGCGGCGAACGCCTGGTAGGACAGCAGGCGAAGCGTCAGGCTGTCACCAATCCGGAGAATACACTCTATTCAATCAAACGCCTGATCGGACGAAAGTTCGATACCGAGGCGGTAAAAAAAGACATCGCCATTTCACCTTTCAAAATAGTCAAGGCAGATAACGGTGACGCCTGGGTCGAGGTGCGCGGCAAGCGCTATTCGGCTCCCGAAATATCTGCAATGATACTGCAAAAAATGAAAAAAACAGCTGAGGATTACCTGGGTACCACTGTTACCGATGCGGTCATTACCGTTCCGGCCTATTTCGATGATTCCCAGCGCCAGGCGACCAAGGATGCCGGCAAAATCGCCGGGCTGAATGTCTTGCGCATCATCAACGAGCCGACGGCAGCTGCTCTGGCCTATGGACTTGATAAAAAGAAGGACGAAAAGATCGCTGTCTTCGATCTGGGCGGTGGCACCTTTGACGTCTCTATTCTGGAACTGGGCGACGGTGTCTTTGAAGTCAAATCCACCAACGGCGACACGTTCCTGGGGGGAGAAGATTTTGATCAGCTGATAATCGACTGGATTGCAGATGAATTCAAGAAAGACCAGGGCATCGACCTGCGTGGCGACAAAATGGCACTTCAGCGCTTGAAGGAAGCAGCAGAAAAAGCCAAATGTGAGCTGTCCACATCAGTGGAGACCGATATCAATCTGCCTTTCATAACCGCATCCGCTTCCGGACCGAAGCACCTGACCCTCAAACTCTCCCGCGCCAAACTTGAGTCGATTTGCGCCGAGCTGTTGGTCAAGCTTGATGGCCCCTGCCGCACAGCACTCAAGGATGCCGGTTTGAGCGCCACCCAAATCGACGAGGTCATTCTGGTGGGCGGCATGACACGCATGCCCGCCGTACAAAAAATGGTTGAGAAAATCTTTGGTAAGGCACCCAACAAGGGGGTCAATCCCGACGAGGTTGTTGCCATCGGCGCCGGAATCCAGGGCGGTGTTCTCACAGGCGACGTTAAAGATGTCCTGCTGCTGGATGTCACACCGCTCTCGCTTGGTATCGAGACTCTGGGCAGTGTCATGACCAAATTGATCGAGAAGAACAGCACCATCCCCTGTCGCAAGAGTCAAACCTTCTCCACAGCAGCGGACAACCAGGCAGCGGTTTCGATCCATGTCCTCCAGGGTGAACGCGAAATGTCACGCGACAATAAGACCCTTGGCAACTTTGAACTGACCGGAATCCCTACAGCCCCGCGAGGCGTGCCGCAGGTCGAGGTGACCTTTGATATTGACGCTAACGGAATCGTACACGTTTCCGCCAAGGATCTTGGTACCGGCAAGGAACAGTCGATCAGCATCACCGCATCGTCCGGTCTGTCCAAGGAAGAGATAAACAAGATGGTCCGGGACGCCGAGGCCCATTCCGACGAGGATAAAAAGAAACGCGAGTCGATCGAGGCCCGCAATCATGCCGACAGCATGGTCTACAGCACCGAGAAGTCACTTAAGGAGTTCGGTGACAAGATCAGCGCGGTTGAAAAGGGTACCATTGAAAACAAGATAACCGAACTGAAAAAACTCATGGAAAGTGAGGATGCCGAAGCTATCAAAAAAGGCACCGATGATCTTGCTCAATCGGCCCACAAGCTGGCAGAGGCCCTGTACACCAAGGGATCTGGTTGCGGAGATGGGAGCTGCGGGGCCTCCTGCGACAACGCAGAGCAGCCGGGGGCTTCAAAACCCAGGGATGAAAAGGTAGTAGACGCGGACTTTGATGAAGTGAAGAGCGATAAGAAATAATCAGGTCTCGTGGTTTATCGCCTGCGGGATAGGTTTGCTTTTGATTCCGGAGAGCCAATTCATGCAATGGAAAAGGAAAATTATCATGGATAGAGTTAGAATTGGCTGCAACTACGTAAAGCAACCTTTTTGGAAAGTGGTCTGCGGTGTTCCGCTCATCTATCTGCCGATTATTATGACCGTGCCGTTCGTAGTGATAGGGGTTTTTCTGATTAAAACTCATCTGAAATATATCGGTGGCATGGACATTAAATCCTACTGGGATTTTGTCCCGGCCCGGGTTTCCCACCGTTATGGAAATGACATTCAGCCGACCATAAACATTCCCTGGTATCATCCTGCTCATTACCGGATATTCTGGGTCCTGAACTGCAAACAGTATTGTCCGTTGAGTGTCGCTCTCTTCAGGTACGCCACATATCTGGTTATGATTGTGGAAAACTGGTGGTGCCCGTTTGCCCATGATCAGAAACAGGAATATGCGGCGGGCGCTATCGACAACTCTTTTTGGCATGTGGATCCGGAGGAACTCAAAAAGCTGGATCCGGAAGATAGGCGGAACCCGATCTGGAATGAGAATGGATAAGTAGTCCAGGCTGGCTGAAAGGAGATTTGGTGATGATGCATTTGCAGGGGGAACGTCATAAAGCGGGCCGAATCAACTGGCTTCGCGCTGCCGTACTTGGCGCGAATGATGGCGCCATTTCGGTGGCAAGTCTCGTCGTTGGCGTAGCTGCTGCCGGAGCCCCTCAGCATAGTATCCTGTTGACAGGTGTGGCCGGTCTGGTTGCCGGGGCCATGTCAATGGCGGCCGGCGAATACGTATCGGTTCAGTCGCAAGCTGACACGGAAACGGCAGATCTCGAAACGGAAAAACGTGAACTGGAAATAGAACCGGAAAGCGAACTGGCCGAGCTAACCGCCATATATGAAAATCGTGGACTTGATCAAGCGCTGGCTCGGGTTGTCGCAGGAAAATTGATGTCACATGACGCTCTTGGAGCACATGCACGGGATGAACTCGGCATTACGGAAACTCTGCGGGCACGGCCGATCCAAGCCGCATTGTCTTCCGCAGGTTCCTTTGTTGCCGGTGCGATAATACCGCTTGCTACCGCGTGGCTGGCGCCTGTGGCCCTGATTGCCGAAGTCTCGTACGCGACAGCTCTTGTAGCGTTGGTTCTTCTTGGAGGAACCGCGGCATATGCAGGTGGCGCCCCTGTTGCCAGGGGCGCCGTGCGTGTCGCCTTCTGGGGGGCGCTGGCAATGGGGCTTACAGCCGGCGTCGGCAGACTCTTCGGTGCCACGGTATAAGGCAATGAATTCCTTTACCCACGATATCGGTGCAAACACGAAAGACGGTACAACCAGCTTCAGAGTATGGGCGCCGTTGGCCACATCCGTCGAAGTGGAGCTGGTGGACGCCGGTGGTGCGCTGAAGATTGCTCTCCAGCGGGACGGCGAATATTTTGACGGGGTTTTGCCGGCGGAATCGGGAGACCGCTACTGGTATTGGCTAGACGGCGCCGTGCGGCGTCCGGACCCGGCCTCACGCAGTCAGCCTGACGGTGTGCATGGCGCTTCTCAGGTGATCGATCCGTCATTTTTATGGAGCGACGGACTGTGGCGGGGTATCGCGCTCGAAAAGTATATCTTCTACGAACTGCATGTGGGGACTTTCACGCCGGACGGCACCTTTGATGGGGCCATTTCCCGTCTGGATTACCTCTGCGAACTCGGCATAACAGCAGTTGAACTGATGCCGGTGGCCCAGTTTCCGGGGGAACGAAACTGGGGCTATGACGGTACCTTCCTCTTTGCGCCACAGAACAGTTATGGCGGTCCCGATGGTTTGAAACGACTGGTCGATGCCTGTCACACCAGAGGTCTGGCCGTTACCCTGGACGTGGTCTACAATCATCTGGGGCCCGAAGGTAACTATCTGCACGCATTCGGCCCCTACTTCACCGACCGCTACCGCACCCCCTGGGGAGATGCGGTCAATTTTGACGGCCCGAACAGCGATCAGGTCCGTCACTATTTCATCGCCAACGCCCTCTATTGGATATCTGAGTTCCATGTTGATGCCCTTCGCCTGGACGCCATTCACGGCATTTACGATTTCAGCGCGCTGCATATTCTTCAGGAACTTACCGACGCAGTCCATCGGACGGGAACCTCTCTCGGTCGCCGGGTGCATGTTATTGCAGAAAGCGATCTGAACGATGTCAGGGTGATCAGTACGCCCGCAGCCGGAGGCTATGGTCTGGATGCCCAGTGGAACGATGATTTCCATCACGCTCTGCGGGCGCTGTTGACCGGTGACCGCACCGGGTACTACAACGATTTCGGCCTGTTTTGCCATCTGGTCAAAGGATTTAAGGAGGGTTTTGTCCTGTCCGGCGGCTATTCATCCTTCAGATGTCGGCGGCATGGCAATTCTTCGGCTGCTGTTCCGCCAACCCGGCTGGTGGCGTTTTCCCAGAATCATGACCAAATTGGCAACCGGATGCGTGGTGAACGGCCTGGCGATCATCTCTCCACGCAGCAGCTCAAGCTTGCCGCAGCATCGGTCCTGCTCTCCCCCTATCTGCCGTTGCTCTTCATGGGGGAGGAGTATGCGGAATCGGCGCCATTTCCCTATTTCGTCAGCCACGGTGACGCGGACCTGCTGGAGTCTGTCAGGCGTGGACGCCTGGAGGAATTCGCCGGGTTTACAGGCTTGGGGGCGCCCACTGATCCAGGGTCGGAAGCGGCGTTTCTGTCGGCAAAAGTTAACCAGGAGCGGCGACATCACGGCGACCACCATGCTGTCTACACATTCTACCGCGAATTAATTCGTCTGCGCAAAGAATGTGCCGCTCTTGCCCGGATCGATAGAGAGGCCATGCAGATTGTTGCTTGCGAAGAGGAACAGGTGCTGACCATCTTCCGGGGTTCCGATTACAACCAGGTGATCTGCCTGTTCAACTACAGCGGTGAGAGCCGCATCTGTCGTCCGCCGCTGGTGATCGGTACACTGCAGGTTCTACTGGACTCTTCAGGTACGCAGGCAACCGGAAGCCATGTAACTGTGGAAGCTGATCGACCTGAAACATTTCCGACGCTGGCGCCATTCGGAGTCATCGTCTACTCAAAGGAACAATTCTAATGGAACGTTTCCTCTGCATACATGGCCATTTTTACCAGCCACCGCGTGAGAGTCCCTGGCTGGAATCCGTTGAGATCCAGGATTCGGCCTATCCGTATCATGACTGGAATGAACGGATTACTGCGGAGTGCTACGCTCCCAACACCGCCTCGCGGGATCTGGACTCCGATGGCCGCATCCTGGGGATCGTCTGCAATTATGCCCGTATCAGTTTCAATTTTGGACCGACGCTTCTTTCCTGGATGGAAAAACATTCTCCTGAAACCTACGCAGCTATTCTGGCTGCGGACCGCCAGAGTATACTCTGGCGGTCCGGTCATGGAGCCGCCCTGGCCCAGGTGTATAACCATATTATCATGCCGCTGGCCAGTCTGAGCGATAAACGGACAGAGGTGCGCTGGGGAATCAGGGACTTCGAGTATCGCTTCCGGCGCTTTCCCGAAGGGATGTGGCTCGCGGAAACCGCCGTGGATCTGGAAACATTGGAGGTGCTGGCCGAGGAAGGGATCCATTACACCATCCTCGCGCCTCATCAGGCCGGGAGGGCTCGAAAGATCGGTTTCGGCAGATGGAAGGATGTCAGCGGTTCACGCATAGACCCCTCGCGCCCCTATCTCTGTCGCCTGCCTTCAGGACGGAGTATCACCATATTTTTTTACGACGGACCCGTTTCCCAGGCGGTGGCGTTTGAGAATCTGCTGGACAGCGGTGACACGTTTGCCGCCAGGCTGATGACCGGTTTTTCGGAGCGGAGTAATCATCCCCAGTTGGTGCATATTGCCACCGACGGAGAAACCTACGGCCATCATCATCACTTTGGCGAGATGGCGCTGGGACATGCCCTGAACAGTATTGAAACAAACGGCCTGGCACGTCTTACCAACTACGGCGAATACCTGGAATTGTATCCGGCCACCTATGAAGTGCAGATTATCGAAAACAGCTCATGGAGCTGCATGCACGGCATAGAGCGCTGGAGAGGTGACTGCGGCTGCAACTCCGGAGTACGGAACGGTTGGAACCAGAAGTGGCGTCAACCGCTGCGAAGCGCCATCGACTGGTTGAGCGGGCAGTTGCTTGCCGTGTATGAAGATGGCATGGCCGACTATGTAAAAGAGCCATGGGAGGCGCGTAATGACTACGTACATGTCATGCTTGACCGTTCCGAAGAAAACGTCGCTGCCTTCCTGCTCAAGCATTCCCGGCATCCCCTGGATGATGAAGCAATCGTAACAGTACTCAGTCTGCTGGAGATGCAGCGGCATGCCCTGCTTATGTACACCAGTTGCGGCTGGTTTTTTGACGAGCTGTCCGGTCTGGAAACGGTTCAGATTGTTCAGTACGCCGCGCGTGCCATCCAGTTGGCAGAGGATTTCTCTCTGCTGGAAATCAAGTCACCCTTTCTGGAACGGCTGGCGCTGGCCGGAAGCAATATTCCTGAACTGGACAACGGGGCCAACATCTACGCAAAGTTTGTTGATACCGCCATGATTGATTCAATCAAAGTCGGTGCGCATTATGCCGTCAGTTTTGTCTTTGAAGAATATGGGGAAGAAACGGATATTTTCAGCTACCGCGCCTTCAAGGAAGATTCTTTGATACTCCGCGCCGGGCCGATGAAAGTTGCCGTAGGCAACATCCACATCCGCTCGCATATCACCCGCAAAACAGCCCGGATAAGTTTCTGCAATCTCTACTTTGGCGGTCAAACCTTGAACTGCGGCGCGTGCGCCTTTTTAGGTGAAGATGTCTATCTGACAATGAAACAGGAAGTCCTCTCCGCCTTTAATGAAAATGATTTTGCCGCAGTGATCAGGTTGATAGACACACATTTCGGCATGCACAATTACTCCCTCAAGGATCTGTTTCGAGACGAACAACGTCATATTCTCCAGCGCATACTCGCCGACACACTCAAGGAATTTGAGGATAAGTTAATAACTCTCTATGAAAACAGTAAAAGTCTGATGGGATTTGTCAGGGAAACAGGCATGCCGGTACCGGACTATTTTATGACGACTGCCGGGGATGCCCTCAATCTTAAACTGCAAAAAATGTTTGCCTCGGAAACAATCGACGTGGACAGAGTCAGGGAAGATGTCGCCGGGATCAAAAACTGGAACGTTACACTGAACTGTGTGTCTCTTGAATTCATCATCCGCCGCAGACTGGAGCGGACGATGTATGCTTTGCTGGTGGATCAGGAAAATGCCCGCTGTTTAAGTGAACTTCTTGTTCTGGTCGAGGCGGTTCTGCTGCTCCCGGTGGAAGTAAATCTCTGGCAAACACAGAACATGTACTGGACTATGCTGCAAATGCATGCTTCTGCGGTCTCTTCCACCATCGGCGGTTTAAATGATGACTGTTGCTGGAGCGAGGCAATAAAAAAACTGGGCGGTGTACTCCTTTTCAATATTCCTCTGCTCTGTGCGGTGCCAAAGGGAACCATATGAACGGTTTGAAACATAGAATACCGATTTCAACCTATAGACTTCAGTTCAATAGTCATTTTCGCTTTACGGATGCTGCGGAAATATCCGGTTATCTGAAGAGCATCGGCATCAGCGATATATATGCCTCACCCTATTTTACGGCAAGCAAGGGGAGCGTTCACGGGTACGACGTGCTGGACCAGAACAGTTTCAATCAGGAAATCGGTTCAAGGGATGAATTCGACATTTTGTCTGATGCGCTTGAACAATCCGGTATGGGGCAGATTTTGGACATTGTCCCAAACCATATGTGCATTGAGGGGCAGGGGAATACCTTATGGATGGATGTGCTGGAAAATGGGCCCGGCGCTCACTATGCGCATTTTTTTGACATCAATTGGCATCCACTCAAAAAAGAGCTGAACAATAAAATTCTGATTCCGATTTTGGGCGACCAATACGGCACTGTGCTGGAAAAAGGCGAGCTGACGTTAGTTTTTGAAGAAGGATCTTTTTTCATACACTATTACGAACACACACTGCCGATTATGCCAAAAACATACGGCACTATCCTGACACTCCGCATTGACGCTCTGGAAGGTGACCTCGGTGATGCCAGTCCTCAAATCCAGGAACTTACCAGTATCGTTACCGCTCTCGGACACCTGCCTGCCATCACTGAACAAGATCCGGAGCTGGTCGCAGAGCGTTACCTGGAAAACGTCGTTGTCAAACGGCGTCTACAGAGCCTGTATCAGACCAGCAATGAGATACGAAAATTTATTGATGATAATGTGACAACCTTCAACGGAATAATCGGCGATCCGGACAGTTTTGACCTGCTGGAGGCGCTTCTTCTGGAGCAGGTGTATCGCATTGCCCATTGGCGGGTAGCCACCGAAGAAATCAACTACCGGAGGTTTTTCGATATCAACTCTCTGGGCGCCATCAGGGTCGAAGATCCGGTTGTTTTTGAGGAAACGCACCGGCTTGTCTTGTCTCTGGTGACTGAGGGAAAGGTAAACGGCTTGCGTATTGATCATGCCGACGGTTTGCTGGAGCCGGAAGAGTATTTCAAAAGACTCCTGTCGGCGTGTGAAACACATGACCATTTTGTACACGCGGAGCCTTCCGGCAAGGCTTTCTACCTTGTCGGCGAAAAAATACTTATCAATGCCGAGCAGCTTCCTGACAGCTGGCCGCTCTTCGGCACCACCGGGTACGATTTTGCGATTCAGGTAAACGGCCTGTTTGTGGACACCTCCAATGCCCGGCTGTTTGACACACTCTATACCCACTTCGTGCAGCGGCGGATAGATTTTCAGGAGGTCACCCTCACTAAGAAAAAACTTGTCATGCAGGTGGCGATGTCCAGTGAAATTAATATGCTGGGGTACTATCTGAACAAAATATCGGAACAGAGCCGGCATACACGGGATTTCACACTTAACAGTCTGACCAAGTCGATAGTGGATGTGATCGCGCATTTTCCGGTATACCGGACATACATCAACACGTTCACCGTCACCGAGCGTGATCGTCATTACATTGATGCGGCGGTTACCCGGGCAAAGCGTCACAACCCGGCTATCAGCGCTTCAGTTTTCGATTTCATTCACGATGTTCTGTTGCTCAATTTTTCTGACAACATGTCCGGTGAGTACAAACAGTCGTGGCTCGATTTTGTAAAGCGGTTTCAACAGATCACCGGGCCTGTTATGGCCAAGGGGGTCGAAGACTCCGCCTTTTATGTGTACAATCGGCTTGTCTCCCTGAACGAGGTAGGGGGGAACCCCGATCGGTTCGGCATCAGCCTGGAGCTGTTCCACAACCAGAACATTGACCGTAGAAAGAGTCGTCCGCTGGCAATGCTGGCAACATCAACCCATGACACCAAAAGAAGCGAGGATGTCAGGGCCAGAATCAACGTACTCTCGGAAATCCCGGAACAATGGCGCAAGGGTATTTCACGCTGGAACCGCCAGAACCGTAAATTCGTCAGAGTGGTCGATGACAAGCCGGCGCCTGATCGCAACGAAGAGTATTTACTCTATCAGACACTGGTAGGCACATGGCCGTTGGGCAGTCCGGAAGATAGTGAATTTGCCCTGTTCCGTACGCGCATCATCGAATACATGGTAAAGGCAATGCGGGAGGCCAAGGTTAACACCAGCTGGATCAACCCCAATATTCCGCATGAGGATGCCGTGTCCACGTTCATTGACTCGGTCCTGACCGCATCGCGACAAAATAGATTTTTCCCCGATTTTGAAAAATTTCAGCAATTGACCGCATCCTGCGGCATGTTCAATTCCCTTTCCCAGACTTTGCTCAAAATTACCTCGCCGGGGATACCCGATATATACCAGGGTAATGAATTATGGGATTTCAGTCTGGTGGACCCTGACAACCGCCGTCCGGTCGATTTCAGTTTGCGGAAGAAGCTGCTGGACGGTCTGCTGCACGCGGAAGCGACGAGCGGCCTCGCGGCAACAGCGGAAGAGGTAGTGGCAACCCGGAATGATGGCCGCATAAAACTGTACCTGACCTATAAGGCGCTCTGCTTTCGGCGTGAACATCGTGCACTGTTTGAGTCGGGGAATTACCTGCCATTAGTCGTTGAAGGTTCGCTCGCAGAGCATGTCTGCGCTTTTGAACGTTCACTCGGTGGTAGTTCGATCCTGGTGGTTGTGCCCCGTTTTTGCAGCAGTCTGATTGAGGATAGTAACGGGCTGCCGCTTGGGTCAGAGGTCTGGCAAGATACCCGGATCATGCTAACTCACGGTACTGGTAGCGGTAGCTATCGTAATATTTTTACCGGAAAGCTTTTGCACACAGATCAACAACTGTCACTTGCCGTGTCAGACGTACTTTCGGTATTTCCGGTGGCCTTGCTGGAACGTTCCGACAAGACAACCGGGTGACAACACTCCCTGAGTAAAGTCATATGAGGGGGTACATACGGTAAAATCGCTTCGGGTGGGGATTGTAAAAAATGAAATCAAATTTTAAGGAACATCCATTCCTTGTGATGCAGGCGAGTGAAACCAACGCTGGAATAGAACCGTTCGAGCTTTTCGTCCGCCGGTTGCAGAGCCAGATAATGAAGCGGTACACATATTGCCGCTCATGATCATTGTCGAATTCAAACTGCCTGAGGAAAATTTGCGGAGCAAGAAGGAATTTAGACGGGGTAACAAGATTATAAGCCACAGGTTGCGCCGTCAATGATCTTCAACCTGGGTAAGTTTGCAACGTAGTCCATGAGAGCTGTGTTCGGTTTGAGGCTTTCTAATAGATCACGGTCTTCCTTGGAAAGTTTCACCGGCGGTTTTGCAGCAGGGTTGTATTTATGTTTTTAGGGTCTGTTTTAGTAGCGGTCATTTGAAACACCTCCATATCAGTGTAGCCATAGGATTGCTATAAGTAAGTTTAAGTCAAATCGTATTTTTGGTCAATGTGCTTATGTGCTTTTGCGTTGTTGCTTTCGCGTTGTTTTTTGTAGACGTAGAAAAACTTGCAATTGTCGGTTAAAGACCCAAATCCATCATATATGACCATTATGCTAAATATTACGGTTCCTGTCAGCTGTTTTAGTTTGCCATTTCAGCTAAATAGCATTTTACCTTTTAATATCGAGTAGTTGTAATGCTGAAATCAATATGCTTCCTTGGTGTGCTATTTGCGTTTCCATCAATTGATAAAATTTAAATCAAGCAGGTTATGGCGATCACCTATAGTATCGTTGGAGTAGCTATGCTGAATAGACGTGGATGCGGAATCCTGTTGCACCCGACATCGCTTCCCGGTCCGGGCGGAATCGGCTCAATCGGCGTGGATGCCCGGCGTTTCATTGAACTGCTGGTCGCCATGGGTATGTCCTACTGGCAGGTGCTTCCGCTCACTCCCCCTGCCTGCGGAAATTCCCCTTATTCCGCATTCAGCGCGTTCGGCGGCAATCCACTCCTGATCGATATGGAGCAAATCAGGCATGACGGAGACAATGAGGCCTCCTCCGGGGACCATTATCCTGAAGATCATGTTGATTTCGCTGCCGTTGCCGTGAAGAAGATGGCCTGGCTGAGTAATGCCGGCTCAACTTTTCTGAGAAGCAAGGAGACGCCGCGCACAATCGAGTTCCGCCATTTCTGTGAAACAACCGACTGGCTGCACGATTTTGCTCTATTCATGGCGCTTAAAAATCGTTTTCACGGCACAGGCTGGATTAACTGGCCCGCAGATGCAGGCCATATTACCCGGGAGATGCATAAACAATACTCGGAAGAATTGGCACATGAGATTGCGCTTCAAAAATATATACAATGGCAGGTTTCGAAGCAATGGCAAGAACTGCGCAGGTATGCCAACGAGCGTGGCATCGCTATCATTGGCGATATTCCCATCTTCGTCGCATACGATTCTGCCGATGTGTGGAGCCACCGCGAGCTTTTTCTTCTGGATACCATGGGAAACCCTACCGTTGTAGCCGGTGTGCCCCCTGACTATTTCAGTGCGATCGGTCAGTTCTGGGGCAATCCACACTATGACTGGGATGTAATGGAACGGAACGGTTACCGATGGTGGATCAAACGTTTCGCTTCGGTATTTGAGCTCTTTGACATTGTACGGATTGACCATTTCCGTGGTTTTGAGGCAGCCTGGCACGTTGCGGCGACCGCGAAGACGGCAATCGAGGGACGCTGGATCACCGGACCGAAAGAGAAACTCTTTGATGCCCTCCAGGCGGATCTGGGCCCGCTTGCAGTCATTGCAGAGGATTTAGGCGTGATTACCCCCGAGGTGAATGCGTTGCGCGACCGTTACAACTTTCCCGGCATGAAGATACTGCAGTTTGCCTTTGACTCGGCAGGTGCCGATACGGACCTGCCACACAATCATGTCAAACATGGAGTCGTTTATACCGGAACCCATGATAACGACACTACCAAGGGGTGGTATGACGCCCTTTCTGGAGCCGAGCGAAACGAAATGAACGCATACCTCGGCACATCCGGGGAAGACGGCGCCTGCGATATGATGCGCGCCGCGCTGATGTCGGTCGCCGATACGGCAATCATACCGTTTCAGGACATACTAAAGCTGGGCAGCGAGGCGCGCATGAACATTCCCGGCACTCCTTTCGGTAACTGGGAATGGCGTTTTTCGTGGGACATGCTTCCTCAAGACATTACCACCTCGGTTCGAAGCCGGATACAACGCTACGGCAGAGAACCACAGGGAGAATTCCGCTATGATTCATGAAAATACCGTTCTTGAAGATAACCCCTTCTGGTACCGGGATGCCATCATTTACCAGGTTCACATCAAGGCCTTCGCTGACTCAAATGCGGACGGTATTGGTGACTTTACCGGGTTCATCGGCAAGCTTGACTACCTGCAACAACTCGGCGTCACGGCGATCTGGCTACTCCCCTTTTATCCTTCTCCCCAACGGGATGACGGGTATGACATCGCCGACTACTATTCTGTCAACCCCAGCTACGACACTCTTCACGAGTTCAGGCAGTTGCTTGACAAAGCCCATAGTCGCGGCATCCGGGTTATTACTGAACTGGTGCTCAATCACACCTCGGATCAGCATCCATGGTTCCAGCGTGCCCGTCTGGCCAAGCCGGGTTCCGTTCATCGCGATTTCTATGTCTGGAGCGATTCACCTGAAAAGTACCGCGAAGCGCGTATCATCTTTCAGGATTTCGAGATTTCCAACTGGACCTACGATCCGCTGGCCAAATCCTATTACTGGCACCGCTTCTATTCCCATCAGCCGGACCTCAACTATGACAATCCGAAGGTGCAATCGGAAATGCTGCGAGTCATTGATTTCTGGATGCGTCTCGGGGTTGACGGCGTCCGCCTCGACGCGGTTCCCTACCTGTTCGAACGGGATGGGACCAATTGCGAAAACCTTCCCGAAACCCACACATTCTTGAAAAAACTGCGCGCCCATCTGGATAAAACCTTCAAAAACCGGATACTTCTTTCCGAGGCGAATCAGTGGCCGGAAGATGCCGCAGCCTATTTCGGAGTTGGCGACGAAAGCAACATGGCCTTTCATTTTCCGCTTATGCCGCGCATGTTCATGGCCATTGAAATGGAAGACTGTTTTCCGATTATTGATATCATTGAACAAACGCCGGTCATCCCGGTGGGGTGCCAGTGGGCCATATTTCTGCGTAACCATGACGAGTTGACTCTTGAGATGGTGACCGACGAGGAGCGCGACTATATGTTCCGGGTGTATGCAACAGATCCGAGGGCACGCATAAACCTTGGCATTCGTCGTCGCCTGGCGCCGCTGATGGCCAATAATCATCGTAAAATTGAACTGATGAACATCCTGCTCTTTTCCCTTCCGGGGACTCCGATCATCTACTATGGCGATGAAATCGGCATGGGCGACAACTATTTTCTCGGTGATCGAAACGGAGTACGCACTCCGATGCAGTGGAATCCGGATCGCAATGCCGGTTTTTCCAAAGCAAGTCCTCAGCGGCTGTTTATGCCGGTTATTATTGAATCGGAATATCACTATGAAGCGGTCAATGTGGAAAATCAGGAACGCAACCCATCGTCACTGCTCTGGTGGATGCGGCGGACCATCGCTGTGCGAAAGCGTTTCAAGGCCTTCGGGTGCGGCACCCTGGAAGTGCTGCCGTCAAATAACCCGAAGACTCTGATTTTTATCCGCAGTTTTGAGGAGGAAACTCTCCTTGTCGTCATCAATCTCTCGCGATTCTCCCAGTCGGTCAGCATCGATCTGTCTCGCTACTCGGGCATGGTCCCGGAAGACGTTTTCAGCCATAATCGCTTCCCGTTGATTCAGGAAAGCAGATACCACTTTACGATGGGTCCGTATGACTATTTCTGGTTCGTGCTGCGCAGCTCCGAAGCGCATACGGAGTCGTGTGAGGAGAGCAGCAAGCTTAAACTGAGGGACAGCCAGCCGTGGTGTGACGTTCTGAAAGGCAGGAGCGGAGAGTTGTTATGCAGCAGCGTCATACCTCATTACCTGCAGCGTGTCTTCTGGTTTTGCGGCAAAGGGCGCACCATCAGACAGATCAGCATTGTTGACAGCTTTCAGATAGAAAAGGGAGAACAGCCATTCGTGCTGGCCTTTATTCAGGTCACGTACATCGAGCGAGATCCTGAAATCTATTTTATTCCAATGGCCTGGTTCCCTTGTGAACGGGTCAAAACGATAACAAACCTGCATCCGCTGGCAACTATAACCGCTCTTTCGCTTGGTGATGTTGAGGGTGTGCTGTGTGATGCTGTCTACTTTGAGGAATTCCGGACATTGCTTTTTGAAATCATGAGTGGTCGCTTGAAACTACCCGGTATAAATGGCTCTGAACTGTTGGGCATAAGAGGAGGTGGTGTGACGAAAAACTATCCGCCTCGGACGGAACTGTTTCCCAGCAGAGTTGCCGACGTGGAACAGAACAACACCAGCATTGTATATGGGGCGCGGCTCCTGTTCAAACTGTACCGGAGGCTGCAGGACGGAATAAATCCGGAGCCGGAAACCCTCAAGTTTCTTGCCGGAGTGGAATGTTTCAATAATGTGCCGGCATATTCCGGAGAGGTAGTTTACCATGCCGCCGGAGGCGCCGTATTTGATCTCGGTGTTCTGCAATCGTTCATCCCGTCTCACGGCGACGCCTGGCAGAACACTCAGACGATTTTATCGCAATTCGTCGAGCATTTGCTGTCGCACAAAAGCGATCTGCCGAAGCTGCCAGGCAAACTTCCGACCCTTCTTGATGTGGCGGAAGGTGGTATCCCGGACCAGTTCAGGGATCTCGTCAGTGGACTGCATCTGGAGATGGCGTTGCTGCTCGGCCAGCGTACCGCAGAGATGCACCGGGCACTGGCGAGCAACTCAACGGGTAGTGTCTGGAGTATGGAAGCGTTTTCCACCCTCTATCAACGCTCGGTTTTCCAGTCGCTGCGCGGTCTTGTGCAAAGGAACTTCCAAGCGCTGGCAGCGGCAATCCCGCTGCTGTCTGACGACGAACAGGGCCGAGCCACTCAGGTTCTGGGCGCTGAAATGGAAATTATCGCCATCCTGCATAAAATTACCGGCCCACGCCTGTCAGCCATGAAATGCAGGATCCACGGTGATTTCCATCTGTGTCAGGCGCTCTTCACCGGCAAAGATTTTGTATTCATCGATTTTGAGGGGGAACCGGTACATTCACTGAGTGGGCGACGTCTGAAACGCTCTCCACTCCTGGATGTAGCCGGCATGATCCGCTCTTTTCATTATGCCGCCATGACCACTCTGACTCATCACAGCGCCATGAGTCCTGACGATGCGCGTCTGCTCGAACCGTGGCTGGAAGCTTGGTACATCTACGTAAGCGGCTCATATCTAAAAGCGTACCTGCAGGCAATGAAGGGATCCGGGATTGTCCCTGAGGTAAGGGGGGAGCTTGAGATAATGCTGCGCTGTTTCCTGTTTCAGAAAGTAGTCAACGAATTGGGACATGAATTGAGTACACATAAATCCATTAATATCAGCTTGAGAGGAATCGAGATGCTATTGCGGGAATGCGGTTCTCCATGATTTGCTCTCCCGTGTCTCCGGCAAAAAGAAGAAAAGAATACCGAATGCGGCTGAAGCAACCAATGCGAGAAAGATAAAGCCGGCGTTGAAACCAAAATCATGCACAATTGAACCGGCAATGAACTGACTCAAAGAGGTGCCGATCCCCACTGCAGCACTGAAGGCTCCGAGTGTCAGGTTGAATCGTCCGCTCCCCTCAGTGAGGTCAGCGATAACAAGGACGGAAACAACACCAAATATTCCTGAAGCCGCACCATCAAGGATCTGAATAACGATCAAAGCATTCATATTACTGGTGAGGGTGTATAAAATTCCGCGGATCAAGAGCGCGCCAAACGCCATCAGCAGCAAAGGTTTTCTTCCCCACAATCCCGCTTTTCGGCCTGCCCAGGAAGCGAGCAAAGCAATGACAAGCTGTGTGGTCACTACGCATGCCGACATGAACATCATCGGGTTATGGCCGTTATCCTTGGCGAACAACTCACCCAGAAGCGGCAGCATCGCGGCGTTGGCAAATTGAAACATAATCGAGCAGACAAGAAAGATTAATAGTCGCCTATCCTTGAATACTGAGCATGCTCCGGCAGAGTTGCATTCCATGTTACATGTATTTACCGCCTGAGCCCGCTCGTAATAGATATTGTCAGGGCCGACTGCAAGTTGGCAAATTATTGTAGGAATCGCGCTGGCTGCAACAAAAAAAAAAGATACTGCGATTTGAAACGTAGTATCCGAGAAGCCCCATCGAAACAGCAGCGACGACATTACCGGCTGAATAAAATGCCAGATTGCGCCCCTGCCGGCGGTCAAACATTTTTATTCCGACAACCTCAAGGGAAACGGCACAGATAGCCGGTCCAAGTACGCTTAGGGTGCTGCCGATCACTATTTGGGCCGATAGCACCGGCCAGAAGGTCGGCATGAACGCAATCAGTAATGCCCCCGCAGCCAAAGCAATGACCCCAAGGGAAAATAACTCACGTTTGGAGCTTAGGCGGTCGATCAGTACGCCCATCGGGGCCTGACACACTATCCCGGATATTCCGCCGACAGTTAAAGCAATGCCTACGCTCCGGGCATTCCATCCGTATCCTGCAAGGTAGACTGCGAGAAATGGTACGATTCCGGTTGGCACATCGGTTAACATAAAATTCAACCAATCCAGACCGAATAGTGTTCGCCGTGAAGGTGACATTAGCGCTGCCATAGAATATGAGCATCTTCGAGAGGGATGTACACTCCCGGATGACACGGAATAATGCGTACGGTTAAATTTTTGACGGGGCACCGGTATCCGCAAATTCCAGTGTTACATGGAGTGCATCAAGTAACTCAGTTATTTTAATCGGCTTTGTTAAATAGCGAAAAAAACCGGCGGTCAGTCCCCGTTCAATATCAAGAGGCATTGCGTTTGCGCTGATGGCAATAACCGGGATATGCGCGGTAGCCGGGTCCGATTGCAGGGTTTTCAAGATGTCATAACCGCTGATGTCAGGCAGATTTATATCGGTCAGGATTACATCCGGCCCGGATCTGCGCGCAGTTTCGATGCCGCTGTATCCGTTCACGGCGGTTATCAGGGAGATATCGTGGTGCCGCAGCATGATCTGTGAAACCAGTGCCAGATTTGCCGGATTGTCCTCTATATAGAGCAGGGTGTGTACCTGTTCAAGGCAGGGTATCTGCGGCCGGGCCTCTGCCGCCTGACCGCCGTCATCCATGGGAATATCCGGTTCTGCAACCCGGATAAGTTCAAACCAGAACTCGCTTCCGACTCCGACACTGCTTTCCATACCGATTTCGCCACCCATCAGTTCTACCAGCTGCTTCGACAGCACAAGACCGATACCGGTGCCCTCTTCGCCGCCACCTTCCTGACCGAGACGATTGAACGGTTGAAAAAGCTGCTCCAACTGTTCCGGTCGCAGTCCCGCACCGGTGTCCCTGATGCTTATGCGAATTCGTTCCGGAGTACTCACGCTGCAGGTGACTTCAACCGTGCCCTGCCAGCTGTTGTACTTGATCGCGTTGGTAAGCAGATTGATCAGAATCTGTTTTACTCTGGTCCGGTCGGCCCGGACAAAATGCGCTGTGTCGAAGCGGGGGAAGAGTAGCCGGATGCCATGTTGCTCTGCCTGTGGTGCGACCATGTCCCGGCATTCATGCATGACCTCGACCAGCGATACCGGCTCCTGCGCCAGCGGTACCTTTCCCGATTCCACTTTTGCGAGATCGAGAATCTCGTTAATCAGCGTCAGAAGGTGCCACCCCGCGTTAAGAATCTGGGCGATACTCTCTTGCTGAGAGGATGTTGGTGGTGGAGAGTCGCTCTCCATCAGTTGAGCGAACCCGAGTATCGCATTTAATGGGCTCCGCAGTTCATGACTCATACTGGAAAGAAATTCCGATTTCGCGAGGTTGGCTTTTTCCGCCACCGAGGTGACATGTTTCAGTTGATCGTTCAATGACTTGACATGCAGAAGCATCTCTATTCGTGCCAGTACCTCAACGGCATCAAACGGTTTGGAAATGAAGTCCTCCGCACCCGCCTCGATCCCCCTGATGCGATTTTCCCGGTCAGATAATGCAGTGATCAAGATAACCGGAACAGTGCTGTAATCATCATCTGATTTAATCCGGCGGCAGATCTCGAAACCATCCATTCCGGGCATCATTACGTCAAGCAGACAGATGTCGATCTGCTCTGAACTTACTTTTTCAAGCGCCTCCGGGCCACTTGTCGCCGTCACCACTTCATATCCACGAGGGGTGAGCATGGCATCAAGCAGACTTAGATTGAGGGGGTCGTCGTCCACGCAGAGGATTCGTGTCATGGATCGATTCATGATTATGCCTCTTGTTCCAGCCAATGCTTTATGAGTGCGGGCAGTTCCCTGGTATTGACCGGCTTGGAAATATATCCATCGAATCCGGCGGCCATAAATTTTTATTCGTCCCCCTGCATGGCAAAGGAGGTCAGGGCGATGATCTTCAGCCTGCCGGTTGCCGGGTCCCCCTTCAAGATACTGCCTGCGGTCATGCCATCCATACCCGGCATCTGTATGTCCATCAAAATCAGATCGGGCATTATTTTTGTGGCAAGCGTAACCCCTTCCTGGCCATCAACGGCAACCGTCACCTCATATCCATGAAAGGTCAGAATGTCTAAAAGAAGGCTGCTGTTGTTGGCGTTGTCTTCAACAATCAATATTTTGTGCGGCATGGTGTTTATCTCCTGTTATTGACGTTTTTTCAAAGACGTATGGCACTTTCCACCAAACTGATGAAGTTACGTGTGGAGAGGCTTCCTTTTTCGGCAATGCGCCAGACTTTGCCGCTCAGTCGTGCTCTATCGGCAGTCGAGAGATCCATCGCGGTCAAAACGAGGATAGGAACATTTGTGGTGGCGGTGTCATTTTGCAGCCGGTCGGCAACTTCAAAGCCGTTCACGCCGGACATCATCAGGTCAAGAACGATGAGGTCAGGTGAGTCTCGCCGCGCCATTTCTATACCATCTATGCCGTTGTTTGCTCGCAGCACTCGATACCCCTTACCCTGCAGGGCGTATTTCAAGGAAGTCTGCGTAAGCAGATCGTTTTCGATCAGCAGGATGGTGTTGCCGCTGCCGGGAGCGATGTCGGGCCGGCCGTCGGCGGGCTCATTGGTCGTCGCCTGTGCGAGCGGTACCGTGAATATGAACCTGCTTCCAACGCCAAAGGTGCTTTCCACCCAGATCCTGCCGCCATGCAATTCCACCAGCTGTCTGGTCAATGCCAGGCCGAGTCCGGTGCCTTCGAAACCCTTGGTATACACTGATTCCAGTTGGGTAAATGCCTGGAAGAGTTTTGGAATATCTTCCGCTTTTATCCCCAGGCCGGTGTCTGCCACGGTGATCTCGATGAAATCGCCGTCTCTCGTGGCGGTTACCTCCACGGTTCCGCCACCGGGGGTGAATTTGACCGCATTTGAAACAAGATTGAACAGGATCTGTTTCAATTTTCTCTGGTCTGCCACAATGTTTGTATCGGCTTCCTGAGTAAGCTCCATGCGCAGGCAAACGTCACCTTTCAGAGATTTTTCCTTGAGCATCATCAGCGAAGCATCAAGGGATTCCCGAAGCGAAAAGGTGCTTAGTTCGAGCTCCATCTTGCCCGACTCCACCTTGGAGAGGTCGAGGATGTCGTTGATCAGGGAGAGCAGGTGTCTCCCGCTGGTAAGAATGTTTTTCACATATTCCTGCTGTTTGTCATTGATTGGGCCGAATATCTGGTCTTGAAGCACCTCGGAAAATCCGATCACCGAGTTGAGTGGAGTGCGCAGTTCATGGCTCATGTTGGCCAGAAACTCGGACTTGCTCCGCGAAACCTCTTCGAGTTTCAGATTGTTGACCGCAATTTCCTCGCTACTCTCCTGCAGTTGCTTTGCCAGCAGCTTGAGATCACTGTATTGACGCAGGTTGTCCAAAGCCACGCCGAGTGTTATTGCCAGCCGATCGAAAAATGCAAAGTCGCACTCTTCAAGAGTACTGCTGGTAGCCAGCACGAGCACAGCAAGACGTCGCTCCTGATAACTGATCGGAATCATCAGTACCTGTACCGGCGCAAAGTCCACAACCCCGGTTTGCAGGGTCAGTTCCTTGCAGTCGAGCAGTGTCGTTTTCCACATCTGCGCCGCCTGGCCGAGCAACCCCTCGCCGAGGGCGAACTCACGCGTTACCTCACCGCTCAGGCCGTGTGCGGCTTCGCAGCGGAAACAGCCGCTTGAGATGTTGAAATCGTAAAGCGCCGAGACCGGAAGCGGGTGTAATTCCGCCAGCAGATCCAGCAAGCCGTCGAGAATTTTTCTTCTGTCAAAGCTGGCGGAGAACAGGGCCATTGCCCGTCCCTGGGTCTCATCAAAGCGTGCCGTGGCCCGCAACTGGCGCTCGGTACGTTTGAATCCGGTAACATCGATGATAACGGAGAGACCGCTGGTAATTCGCCCGGCCTCGTCACGGATCGGCATGGCATTGCTGGAAATAGTCTTGCGTGAGCCGTCGAAGCAACGAATATCTACCAGTTCGTCGCGAATGATTTCGCCCCCTTTAAGTGTGCGCGCCAGCGCCCACTCGTCATCGGCCAGTCGCTTGCCGCTCTCCGGTCGCCAACCGGCGTATTCGCCAAATTGCCTGATGTTGCCCAATTGCTCGCCATTCCATATTTCACGGGCGGCGGGATTGATCTGGGTAAACGATCCGGTTGCATCGGCAACGAACACCCCTACCGGCAACAGGTCGAGAATCTGCTTCAACAGCGCGCTTTCATGTGCCACCGCTTCGGTTGAGTGCTGAGTCAGTGTCTCACGCCGTGTCCGCCACCATAACAAAAATAAACCTGTCAGGGTAACTGCGACCAGCGCCATGCCGAATGCTTGCGCCTGGGTGGCATTCCGTTCTGCCTTGTCGGCCCGCAGCTTCAGCAAGGTGCGTTCTTCTTCCCCCATGGTTGCGAATAGTTTCAGTAGCGCTTCCTTGCCGGGGCGGGAGATACCGCTCATCAGACGGCGACGCGTTGCTTCGAAGCCTTCGGTGAGATACAGGGCAGTAAATGTGTTCAACGTCTGCAGACGCTCCTCCGTCAGTTGCGAAAGCTTGCTGCTGCGCAGTTGCTGACGTGGATTGTCGGCGGTAAGTTTTTCTATCTGTGCCAGAAAGAGACGAATGCGGGCAGTTTCGCGCACGTTATCCGTGAGAAAGTGTTCCTCTCCGGTAATGATGTAACCACGTTGCCCGCTTTCCAGTTCGCGCAGACTCGACTCCACATCGCCGAGCGCATCAAGCACCTGATAGGTGTGCGCAACCCAGCGTGATGTGTCCATATATTCATGAAGCGAGCGGTACAACTGTCCGCCGGCCAGCAACAGCAGTATCAGGGCAATCGTAAAGCCGATGACGATCCGGTATTCAATGGTAATTTTTCTCATGCATGATCCTTCGTTGTTTAATCCCTCTTCAAACTCGCCATGTCGATGACAAAGCGATAATGCACGTCACTTTTCAGTATTCGTTCATACGCCTCGTTGATCTTCTCAATCGGAATTACCTCCACATCGGAAACCACGCCATGTTCAGCGCAGAAATCAAGCATCTCCTGGGTTTCCCGGATGCCGCCGATGAGAGAACCAGCCAGTTTCAGGCGTCGCATGACCAGAGAACCGGCTGAAAGTAATACCGGATCGGGAATGCCGACCAGCACCATTGTCCCGTCGTGTCGCAGTAAATTCAGATAGGCGTTATAGTCGTGTTGTGCCGAGACCGTATCGAGGATAAAATCGAAACGTTTGGCATGTATCTCGAATGCGCCTTTTTCGCTCGTTGCAATAAAGTCTGTTGCTCCAAGTGCCAGCGCATCGATCCGTTTGCCGGTAGAGTGACTGATAACCGTAACCGTGGCACCCATGGCCCGTGCGATTTTTACTCCCATGTGACCCAGGCCGCCAAGCCCGACAACGGCGACGGAATCACCGCTTTTGACACCGAAATGCCGCAGCGGCGAATAGGTGGTGATACCGGCACACATCAGCGGCGCCACTCTTTCAAGCGGTAATCCTTCCGGAATTCGCACAACATAATCTTCATTCACCGTGATGCGGGTGGAGTACCCGCCGTAGGTCGGAGTTTTTCCGTCACGCTCGAAGCCGTTGAATGTCGTATTCATTCCGGCTTCACAGTATTGCTCTTCACCCTCAGTACAGGCAGCGCATTCATGGCACGAATCGATGAAGTAACCGACGCCGACAATGTCTCCGTTTTTCCATTTGGAAATGTCCGTGCCTGTATGTACTACCGTGCCGACGATCTCGTGG
>Ga0118677_10002171_pt1 | contig 40006 bp, 44 predicted proteins | sample AliMusrvi5mmetaG_FD_86154 | JGI IMG/M metagenome (GOLD analysis project Ga0118677, IMG submission 86154) | reverse complement strand
TTTCAAAAAATGCGTTTATCTTAAAAGTAGAATAAATTAACCACAAGGATCACAAAGAATTCGCACAATGCTCACAAATAGCCGAAGAACAATTCTTTTAACTATTGTGACCATTGTGCTTTCCTTATGTACATTGTGGTTAATAATGACTTTTAAGATGACCTCTGAAAGATTTTGAGCCTTTTATATTTTTCCTTGGCAGGTCAATTCTTATTTTTCCTTTTTGATCAATGTTGCGAACCGAATACTTTTTTCAGTAATGGAGTTACGCGGGCATTCACATCAGTACGGATACCTTTTTCGCGCTCGGCTATTTTCAGAAACATCCCTTTCAATGCCTGTTCAAGGATATAATCTTCGAGTTTGACCTGCACAGGTTTTAGACCGGCAAATTGTCCGAGTGTTGAGCCGGCCAATTTATTCCATTGAATGGTGAGTTCGTTCCACGATTGCTGTGTTGAAATGCCGGCAACGAGGTCTTTATTGAGCGATTCGCGGATCTTTGGACGATAGAGTTCGCCCAGTTGCTGACTTGTTTTCTGCACGAAATATTGGGTGGCGGCATCATTGGGTCCTTTGAGGATTTGCAAACCGTCGGTAAATGTCATTTCGCGGATGCTATTTACAAAGATGGGCTCTGCCCCTTTTGCAGCATCCTCTGCTGCCCTGTTGATGCGGATAATTACATCATCAACCAGCTTAGCGCCCCCGGGAAGCTTCGACATGTGGTCGGTAATCGTTTTTGCCTCGGGCGGAAGTAGTATTTTAATCGTCAGATCTTTCAGATAACCATCCACAGCCGATAAATGGGTAACCGAACTATCGGTTGCGACCAATAACGCATCTTTCAATCCTCCGATAATGTCGGCATTCGAGAGAGATGTGGCTTTACTGGTAATTTTCTTAAAAGCCTTGCTAAGTTGTGCGCCGGAATTCAGCGTGAATAGTAAGAAGACGAGGGTGATAATTTTCGCTTTTCGCATTTGAAATGAATGAATGATTGATGACAAATATAACAGGAACGGAGTAAGAAAAGATTCAAATCAGCCAAATGTTTTTCACCCGGTTTTGCACAGCGGTGATCATCCGGCTAAAAACGAACTGGCACCAGAAATTTACCATTGAAAATCAACAGTTATTCCATCGGGATGGTTTTCAAAACTTATAAAACAGGTTTTGCTCGTCTGATCCCATGCCGGTTGAACACCCGTCAGGAGTTGACCACTCGAATCGGTAATTGTCATCGTTTTGGGCGCGTAGGGAAGCAGCACACGCATAGCATTGGTGGTGTTAAGCGGACTTTTAGCGGTGAAGGAATAGCCGGTTTTGTTTATTTTCTCGTTATAGACCCTTGCAGCGCTTGCCAATACCTGTGGCTTTTTAGGATCGGGCACCCGGCCTACATTGTACAGAAAGGACTGTTCGCCGGGTAATACCACCTTTTCGCTCAAAACCGGAAGCTGGGGATCGTAAAGATCAATGAAGCATCCCTTCACGGTAAAGGGATGATCGCTTACGCTTTCATCCATAACGGCTATAAGATCGAAGGGGCCTCTCTCGAGAAGGAAATAATTTTTAAACGTTAACTCACCGGCTTTGGCTTTCTGCTCATAAAGCTGCCTGATGACGGCCATGAAATTTTTGTCATTATCGGCCTGAAGTACAAATTCCTTGGGATCATGTCGAATGACATATACGGTTCCTTTCCCTGAATGGTATTCGCCTTCTTTGGCGACACGGTCCATCCCAAGTAGCTCAAACAGATGTTCGGAAGGGGCATTGTAATGATTGTTGCCTGTACTCCACCATTCCTTCACGGTTTGAAACGGATCATTATCGCGGCCACAATAAACAAGGACACCTCCCGCTTTTACCCATTTCGCAAGATATTGATGGGCGTCGGGCGTAAGCGGTTTCATATTTGAATACGACATCACCAGCAGTTTTGTGTCTTTCCACGTTTCGGCGAAAGCCACATTTTCGATGTGAAGGGTTTTCACCGGAATACCCCTTTTAAGCAGCGGCAGAGCCTGTCCGTAAAAGTTCGACAACTGCGGATCTTCGTAGCCCTTGTGCACAGGAAACCGTTGAAACATCAGCGAATTGCCCATCAATACACTGATGCCGGAGGAACCATTTATATGATTATCCGACAAAGGCATCTGGTTCAATGAATTCACCATCACCTGCATCTGGGTGGAATAGTAACGGGGTATTTTTGCTTTCTCTTCGCTGTTTGGCTTCTTGTACAATCCCTCATAAATACGATCGGGCCATGGCATTACCTCATAATCGGCAATCATCGGGTAAAGTAATTGTGCTGTAAATGTGGCCTGGTAATTCTTTTTGAAATCTCCCCAGTCGCGGGGCCGGTCTTCGATCGGATCGGTAAGGAAGAAGATCTTTCGTCCTGTTGGCGCAGTCATCGACTCCATCGATCCGTATTCGAGAAAAGCATTTTCGAAGACACGCTCTTTCTTAATTCCGTTAAAAAAGGTGGGCTCGCGCGATGTTCCTGTCCACACCTGTGCGATATATCCGTCAACACATGGCAACGAAGCGAGGCTCGCCTCGGGACTTACGATTTGCCACGAAGCATAATTAACCAGTGAATGAGTGGGGACATAACAGCGGACATTCATCCCTTTTGTTTTGCCGTATGCTTTGGCATAGGTGAAAACCTCGTTTAAGGCGTTGTAGTACAAATGATATTTCAGTTTGTTGGCCATGAAAGTATTCTCGGGCGATTCGTGTTGAGGCTGCCATGGCGAATTGTAATACTTTTGCCACTCCTCCTTAAATGCCTGGCTGTAACCGGCACGGGTCCAGAACTCAGGCTCTTCAAGATAAATCGCATCAATACCGGCATCGATTACCCGTTTGATATGCTTCTCTTCCATGTATTTAATAAATGATGCTGTCGGGACGATATAGGGAACCATTTTACCATGCCATATCGTATCCCCTTTAACATCTACCTGACCTTCGCCGAGGTGGTTTTTCCCGTCCCATTCGCCTGTGAAATAGTCTTTGTATTCACCCCAGGCAATCCCTGTCATAAAATGAGTTTTGTAACCACGGTCGCGCCACGATTGCACGCGTTGTTCAAAAGTCAGACCCCGCTGGTCGTTTGCACCATAGACGATGGCAATGTCAGCCCTTACATCTGTTACCGGTTTCCAGGGACCGGCTGTCTGAAATGCTGTTTTCTCGTTTGAAGGAGTTGATCCGGCGGGAACTGATTGTGCATTACTTCCGTGAGCAAAAGCCAGGGCAATAGACAGCATTAATACGTTTTTTAACTTCATCGTTTTCTGTTTTTAGAGTCTGTTTGAATTTATTAAAAACAAAATTGAACCCACTTCGGGATACCTGGTTAACTGTATTAAAATAGGAGGTCGTCTGAAAATTCAAAAACAATTAAACGCAGTGATCACAAAGAAATTTCGCAAAGGACGCAAATTAGTTACTTAAAAGGCTTTGTCCTTGCATGCTTTGCGAATATTTTGCGCATTTAGCGGTTAACAATACTTTTTAGATATCCTCTTATTCATTTTCATCCCGATTCCGGGATGGAAGACGAAAAACCTTTATAGGGTTGAATATTAAACCAGACAAAAAGAAGAATTAAATTTAAACAGTTTCTTACTCTGTCGTTATTCCCCATTGTTTATTCGGTACATCGCCCATCTGCAATTCCAAGGTACCTCCGGCCGCAATATCCTGATGATTGATCCAGCATTTGCTGTACGATTGACCATTGAGTTTTGCCGACTGGATATAGATGTTCTTGTCCGAATTGTTGTGGGCAATGATTGTAAATGATTTTCCTTTCGCATAGGTTTGATCAAGGTGAAAGGTGATCTTTTCGAACACGGGACTTGTAATTTCATAACGGTTGTCGCCCGGGCAAACCGGATGCAGACCGCTTGCCGCCAAAACATACCATGCTGACATTTGCCCTACGTCTTCATTCCCGACCAACCCTTCCACCGAATTGCGGTAAGCCCTTTTGCAAATCTGGCGGCTCCAGAACTGCGTATACCAGGGCGCTCCAAGACGATTGAAAAGGAAAGGAATATGGTGAACCGGTTCGTTAGCATGATTGTAGTAATCGTTCCACATCATGTTTTCGGGGACTTTACTGAAGAGATCGGTCAGATCGGCAAGCGCTTTCTCTTTTCCTCCGAGTAAATTGCACAATCCCGGAATATCTTGCGGCACAAACCATCCTTGTTGGTACGGATTGCTCTCGACGCAGCCATAATTTTGTGTCAGCCGCCCATCTTTGGGCGATGCCTCCCAGGTTCCATCGTTTTTACGCGGACGAAACCAATGCACCGACGGATCAAAAGTGTTTTTATAGCTTTTCGAACGGTTGAGGTATTTCGCGGCATCCTCCTTTTTGTGCAAACTATCGGCAAAGACCGACAGGCACCATTCAAAATAGGAGTATTCCAATGTCGATGAGATCGAGCTGGAATAACCGAGTTCGCTATTGCCAAATTTTTCGCAGCTGTTTTTAGCAAAGCAGTATCCCTTTTCAACATCAAAAGTGCGGATTCCTTTGTTATAGGCATCCACCATCACCGAAACAGCCGGATTGCCGATCATGCAGCCACTATATGAATTCAGAAACTCCCACCGTTCAAGGTAATGATTCCCGCTTTCGTCGGCCAGTTCTACGAGCGAATTGACCATGTCGCTTACAACTTTCGGATTGATGATGGTCTGTAACGGAAACTGGCTTCTGAAAACATCCCATCCACTGAAGATAGTCCGCTTCACAAACTTATCAGTTTTATGAATTTTGCCGTCGCCACCCGGATAACTGCCATCGACATCGGTGAAACAGCGGGGATCGATCATTGTATGATAAAGAGCGGTATAAAATATGGTTTTGTTCTCCTCGCTGATCCCGTCCACGGTAACCTTGCTTAAGGCATCGTTCCATAAACGGGTGGCATTTTCCCTGACCCGGTTAAAATCAAAATCTTTTATCTCCGAAAGAAGGTTGTTTTTCGCCCCGTCGATACTTACAAACGAGATCCCCGACTTGATATATACTTTTTCCGCTTCACGGGTTTCAAATTCGGAATAGAATCCAAGGTGTTTTCCTTGCTTTTCACGGCAACCTTTTTCAACCGCGGCTTTTGCAACGAGCTCGCGGAATCGGTCGCTTTCAATATCTTCACGTTTGCGGCTCCAGTTATCGGGGATGGCAGCGCTCCAGACACCGAAGTTTTTCAACGGTTTACTGAATTGCGCATAGAAATAGACGGTATAGTTGGGTTTCCCGTCGCCATTTCCCCAGCCGCCGCCTTCAGGTGTGCATTTCATCCAGCCCTGGATTGTGTGATCATCGACTACTTTGATGTATTGCTCTGTCGATGTCCCTCCAACCCGGCGTGCAAGATCGATCTGAATCCGCGACTGATTGTTTTTCGGGAACGTGAAGCAAAGGATACCACTATGTGGCGCGGCGGTCGCTTCCGCCCTGATTTTGTAATCGGTAAGCGTGGCTGCATAATACCCTGCTTTGGCAATTTCATTTTCCTTCGAATAGCGCGAACGATAGCCTTCTCCAGGATTGGTGGCACGTCCTGATGAAGTTTTAAGCGCACCGGTTGTTGGCATTACGAGGAAGTTACCCAGGTCGCCATACCAGCCAATACCGCTCATTTGTGTAAAGGCAAAACCTTCAATCGTTGTATGTTCGTAGCTGTAACCCGGTCCGTTATCGCCGCCTGTGATGGTGTTAGGACTTACCTGCACCATTCCAAACGGTGTGGCCGCGCCTGGAAAAGTCTTCCCCAAACCGTGGGCAGCACCTGCTTTTTCAATATTGGTACTCGCGCCAATAAAAGGGTTGACGTAATCTGCAGGATGTTTTATCTGTGCGTGAGTTATAATCGCGAGGACACTGAGCGATAATATTAAAAAGCTTGTTTTCATCATTTGATTGCGTTGGAGTTTTGCCGGTTTCAAAGGTAGGCTAATTTTCTGTCTGATCTTTTGTTGTTAAAATTCTGTGTTAAGTTCAATTTGTTATTTTGATGAATTTAATGCGCTTTTATTACGAACAGGAGGAGAGAAAATACAGATATTTAAGCCAAATAAATGATAAGGGAATAAAGTGACTGGTTTTTGATCATTTTAAAGAGCTATATGTGAATTAATTGCAACGACTATAAGAATAGTCAAATATTTCTCGCGATTAATACACAACTATAAATATAGTCGTATATTTGGCATGAAGGATTGACACTTAAAAATTACGGTAATGCAATTAACAAAAGCAGAAGAACAGGTGATGCAGATTTTGTGGGAAATGGGAGAGGGGCTTGTCAAGGACGTCCGCGAGAAGTTCGATGATCCCAAGCCTGCAAGGAATACGGTATCGACTGTAATCAGGATTTTGGAGAAGAAAGGGTTTATCGGGCATAAGGATTATGGCAAAGTGTTTGTCTATTATCCGCTCGTAATGAAGAAAGAGTATTCGGGAAAGCAACTGTTTGGCTTGCTGAATGACTACTTTAATAACTCCTTTCCTGCTATGGCATCGTACTTTGCCCGCGAGAAAGACCTTTCGATCAAAGATCTTGAACAATTGCTTGAAGATACCAAAATGGAATTAGCGAAACGCAAAAAAACCGAATAACATGGAAACACTTGGATTGTACCTTTTAAAATCGGCCGTCTGGCTGACGGGCTTCACCCTTGTATTCCTGGTGGTTTTACGCAACGAGCGGTATTTCCGGTTGAACCGGATTTACCTCCTCACGGGGATTGTTGCAGCGATCGCATTTCCGTTTTATACCTGGCATTATGCTGTGATTATGCCTTCCGTACAAGTTGCCTTCACCACAACTTCTGATTATTCAGCCGTGGCGACTGCGCCTGTTTCAAACCCAATCCCCATTTATTGGTGGTTATATTGGATTGGGATGATCAGTATTGCCATCCGGTTGTTCTGGCAGACAGGAATGGTTGTCAGGAAATTGCGGAAGACTGGTTATGTCAGGACCGGTTCCGTCAAACTTGTACGTACTGCGGAATATGCCGCATCGTTTTCATTTTTCTCATTCGTTTTTGTCAATCCTTCAACATCTGATATTGAAACGAAAGAGATTGTGAACCACGAGCGTGAACACATTCAACAAAGGCACTGGTTCGATTTACTGCTTGTCGAATTGCTATGTATGCTACAATGGTTTAATCCGTTTGTTTGGATTTACGCGCGTTTGATCCGTCAGAACCATGAATACCTGGCTGACGAGATGGCTTTGCAACACACTTCGAATCCCGCAATTTACCAGGCAACACTCCTGAACCAGATGTTAGGCGCTCCTGTGATCAGTCTCGCCAATTCGTTTAGTTATTCACTCAACAAGAAAAGATTTAAAATGATGAAAAAGAAAATAGATTCCCCATTCAGAAAACTCAAGGTGCTGCTTGTTTTGCCATTGGTAGCGATGGTTTTCTATGCATTTGCGAAACCGGAGTATATTACTCCAACAAATGCATTCCCAACTGATAAGATAAATGTTAGTGCAGATGGCCAAAAAGTCAAAGGTAAGGTCGTGGATTCTGCAGGAAAACCAATTAAAGGTGTTAATGTTATTATTATGGGTACAACAGTAGGTACCATTACCGATAATAACGGTGAATTCGAATTAAAGGATGTTCCTAAAGATGGAGAACTCGTTTTTTCCTATGTAGGATTACAAACAGTTGTTTTAAAAGCCGATTCCACGAAGTCAATGGCTGTTGATATGGTTCCTTATTCAATTGGGATTGATAAAGTTTTTGTTGTTGGCTACGTTAATCCTTCCGGACCTCCACCACCTCCGCCACCTGCAGCTCCCGATTTATTAAATATTGATTCAAAGAATCCGCCATTGTTTTTGCTGGATGGTATATTTATCGATAAAACCAAAATGGATGCGATTAGTCCTTATAGTATTGAATCATTAAATGTGCTTAAAGGTGAAGATGCCATCAAAAAGTATGGAGAGAAAGGGAAAAATGGTGTTTTTGAGATTACACTGAAGAATTCTCATTCGGTATTAACACCAGCTCCACAATTTGAAACAATAAGTGATATAAAATTAAGCGACATTCATCCCGAAAATACTCCGTTAATTTATCTGGATAACGTTATTATTGATAAAGCCAAGTTGGCGTCAATTCATCCTGATAGTATTGGGTCAGTCGAAGTGTTGAAAGGTAAAGCCTATATTGAGCGTGACGGGGACAAAGCTAAAAATGGTATTATTGTTATTACATCCAAGAAAAAAGAGGCAGAAAATAAGCAAGCTATGGACAAAGCACTGTACTTTGCGGACGGGGTTGAAATAACCAAGGATGAACTAGCGAAAATTGATCCTAATAAAATTGAATCAATAAATGTGCTTAAAGGTGAGGAAGCTATCAAAAAATATGGTGATAAAGGTAAAAATGGTGTGATAATCATTACTTCGAAGACCAAACAAGCTGCTTCAATGGAAACAAAAGCCGATGAGGTTTACACTGTTGTTGAAGAGATGCCAGAATATCCTGGAGGTATGGATGCTTTACGTGACTTCTTTGTGAAGAATATTAAATATCCCGTTGAAGCGCAGAAGGTGAATGCACAGGGAACCGTGATCGTGAATTTTGTTGTCAGCAGAAATGGGAAAATTGAACGAGCAAAAGTTGTCAGAGGTGTTCATCCTTTAATTGATGCTGAAGCGATCAGAATCGTCGGTTTACTTTCTTCAAAAGCGGATTGGAAACCAGGTAAACAGCATGGTTTGGCAGTGGATGTTTCTTATACAATACCAATTGAATTTAAGCTACAATAAAATAAATGATTGAAGAACAATTAAGTATTTAGCTGGAACAATTACTTTTATAAGTCATTTCCCTCGATGGCACGATCATCTGCCCGCGGGAATGACTTTAAAAGTTGACTGGGGATTAAAAAAATAGAACTGACGAAACGCAATTAAACCGCATAATATGGAATCACTTGGTTTGTATCTTCTAAAATCAGCTGTTTGGCTTACGGGATTTGCCTTTGTATTTCTATTGATTTTAAGAAACGAACGCCATTTCCTGCTGAACCGGATTTACCTCCTTACTGGAATCATTGCGTCGATTGTATTCCCGCTTTATACCTGGCATTATACCGTTATTTTACCTTTGGTCGAGGATGTATATCTTACAACGGGTATTCCTGCAGTGGCAATTACGCCACCTGCATCCAAAATCCCTGTCTACTTTTGGTTTTACATTGTTGGGATCGCAGGTTTGGCTTTACGCATAATCTGGCAAACAGGAACGGTTGTCCGTAAATTGCGGAAGGCGGGATATGTAAAGACAGGCTCCATCAAACTGGTGCGTACGACCGAATATGACGCCTCGTTTTCATTTTTCTCATTCGTTTTTGTCATTCCTTCTATAACTGATATCGAAACGGAAGAGATCGTGAACCACGAGCGCGAGCACATCGGGCAACGGCACTGGTTCGATTTGCTGCTTATCGAATTGCTTTGCATGTTGCAATGGTTTAATCCGTTTGTCTGGATTTATGCCCGTTTAATCCGTCAGAACCACGAATACCTCGCTGACGAAATGGCCTTGCAACATACTTCGAATCCGGCAATTTACCAGGCAACGCTTCTGAACCAGATGCTAGGCGCTCCTGTGATCAGCCTTGCCAATTCGTTTAACTATTCACTCAATAAGAAAAGATTTAAAATGATGAAAAAGAAAATAGAATCCCCGTTCCGGAAACTGAAAATATTACTCGTTCTGCCTTTTATGGTAATGGTTTTCTATGCTTTCGCGGAACCTGAGTATATTACTTCTGAACCTTCTGCTTCTAATTATAAAATTGCTACCGTAACTGAAGCTTTGAACAAGCTAACTGTACCACTGACTACATCTGCCGTCAAACGGGATACGGTAAATCAGGTTAAAAAAATTAAAGTTGTAAAAGGGAAAGTGGTAAATCAGGCGGGGAAACCATTGGGCGGAACGACAGTGATCATTAGTGGTACGAATACGGGGGTAATCGCCGATAAAGAGGGTAACTTCAAAATAAAAAATGTACCGAATGGGGGAGAATTGTCATTTTCGATGGAGGGATATCAATCCATTACCGTAAAATCGGAAGCCGGAAATTCTATGCTGATTAAATTGGAGGAGGCTGCTATTGTACCCGATACGCATGTGGTTATTGGTTATCCAATAACAAAACATGTCACGTTCAAATCTAAGTTTGCAGATACACAACCATTGTATATATTGAATGGCTCAGTTATCGATCAAGTCAAAATGGACGCGCTGAATCCTGAAGATATTGAGAAAGTTGATGTTTTAAAGGATCTTTCGGCCACAGACCTATATGGCGACCAGGCAAAAAATGGCGCTGTCCTTATTTCAACAAAGGACTATTCGGGTAAGGATCCTTTATATGTATTGGAGGGTGAAATTATCACAAAAGCCGGAATGGCTGCGATTGGGAGTGATAAAATTGAGAGTATCACTGTTCTGAAAGATGGTTCAGCCATTGCAAAGTATGGCAATAAAGCCAAAAATGGGGTGATTGAGATTACTTTAAAGAAGCAGTTATCTACAGTGAAAAGCCTCAATTCGATGGAAGATCCTTCTAATACTGAAACCTTCGATCCTCAGAATCCTCCTTTGTATATTTTGGATAATGTTATTACAGAGAAGGCCGTAGTTGATAAGGTTTTAGCCGATGGTGTTGAATCTGTAAGTGTTTGGAAAGTTAAAAAGGCCATCGAAAAATATGGTGACAAGGGCAAAAACGGTGTGATAGAAATTGTGTCTAAGAAAAACGAAGTTAAAGATAAGTAACTGAATATTTGTTTAAAGAACTGACAGGTTTCCAAAACCTGTCAGTTCTGATTATTAATCGTTAATTTCCAAAACCTGTCAGGTCTTGTCCTTTAATTCAATACGAACTCATTACCTGATTCAGGGATTTCGATGTCACCAAACCCGGCCTCTTTCATTTTATCTTTATAGAACAATTGCGCATCGTAATCACCATGAACCAAAAAAGTCTTCTTGATCTGTGACTTATCCTGGCAATTCAGGAACGACAGCATCTCGCTGTAATCGCCATGTCCGCTGAAGGCTTCGATCTTCTCGATTGTGGCATTTACTTCATACTGGGTTCCGAAGATGGAAACCAATCTTTCGCCGCGGATGATCCGTGCTCCAAGGGTGCTTGGAGCACAATAGCCGACCGCAAGAATGGTATTTTTGGGATTGGATATATTGTTTGCCAGGTGATGTTTTATGCGCCCGGCTTCCATCATACCCGAAGCAGAGATGATTACGCAAGGTTTCTTTATGAAATTGAGTTTTTTTGACTCTTCAGCAGTTTTGACATAATGCAAAGAGTTGAATCCAAATGCATCATCATCTTTTTCGATCACCTCTAATACATCTGAGTTGAAACATTCGGGGTGCAACCTGAAAATGTCGGTTGCGTTAATGGCAAGCGGACTATCAACGTAGATCTGAACTTTCGGTAACCGACCATCGTTGAAAAAATTATTCAACGAATAAACCAATTCCTGCGTACGACCAATTGCAAACGACGGAATAATCAGCTTCCCACCTCTTTCGACACATGCTTCGGTTACTACACGCAGCAGATCTTCTTCAGCCGCCTGCAAATGAGGGTGCAACCTGTCGCCATAAGTCGCTTCGGTGATCAGGTAATCGCATTGGGCAAATGGTTCGGGTGCCTTCAGAATACGGCTCGTTGGCCTGCCAATATCTCCGGTGTAGGCAATCTTTGTTACCTTCCCGTTTTCGGTAATTTCGATTAAGGCAGTTCCTGCACCCAATAAATGTCCGTTGTTTGTAAAGCGAACTTTAATCTCATCGTTGATATAAAATTTCCTTGTTGGGGCAGTTCCAATGAAAAGTTCCATACAATGAACTGCATCGTCTTTGCCATAGATGGGTTCCACCGGTTCCAATCCACGGCGGGCCCTTTTCTTGTTGTGCATCTCAGTATCACTCTCCTGAATATGACCACTATCGGCGAGCATAATCGCACATAAGTCACGCGTTGCATTCGTGCAGATAACTGATCCTCTGAATCCTAATTTGTAAACAAAGGGAATTAATCCTGAGTGGTCGATGTGGGCATGTGTCAGTATGATATGGTCGATCTCGCTCGGTTCAAAACCAAGGTTCCGGTTCATACTGTCAGTCTCCTGACCTTTTCCCTGGAACATCCCGCAGTCGAGAAGGATCTTTTTACCACTATCAAGCGTGATCAATGTTTTACTGCCGGTTACTTCGCGTGCAGCACCTATAAATTTTATCTTCATGATAAGTGAGCGTTTAAATGATGATATAAAGATAAACAAAAAAGGTTAAGGGTTAAATTACAAAGATTAAAGTTTGACGCGCAATTTAAATATTCGGTGTTTTGCAGGCACATTCCGGTATAATGATAAGTATTGACAATGTTTTGATGATTCATTCATCAGGAACTAATCTTCTATAGAGTTTGAAGGTGTCTTCTGTAAGACGGAAAGCATTTTCTGATTGATATTATCCATCATGCAAGGGTCGATAGTGATCCTTTAAGTGCTGAAGATTAAAGAATCTTGTATTTGAAAAAGTGCTACTTGATGCTTCTTAAGCAAATTTCCAATCAGAAATTCATTAATAATGGATGGACTGGTTTTTACTTAGAACATGATATGGACCTGGTATAGCGAAGGTATGGGGAAGATACCGGGTAAATCCTGCAAAGTTGGACTTTTATTCTATTCAATACAAGGATTCGATGCCTATTTGATTCGAATGACTTATTTGGAGGCAATGATCATTTACAAGGAGTAAAAGAACGCTACATTATGAGAAAGGCGGGCAGGCTATTTTATAGACTTCTTTAATGCCTGTTTTGAAAGAGGTGATAAAGACAAAAAAAGCTGCCCCTGATTACAGAGACAGCTATTCTATTATCGTAGGATGAGCGTTTATTCTTCGACTTGTTCTGCTTCGTAAGCTTTGAGCAACTCATCCTGAACTTCAGCAGGAACTTTTTCGTAGCTCGCGAATTTGAGTTTGAACATGGCGCGTCCCTGCGTGATCGAACTTAACGAGGTGGAGTATTTGTTCATCTCTTTGAGTGGAACCTTTGCAAGGATCTTTTCAAATCCTTTTTCCGAACTCATACCCATTATCAAAGCGCGGCGACCCTGAAGGTCTCCCATTACATCGCCTAAACGATCGGATGGGACTAATACTTCAACATCATAAATAGGTTCAAGAATTTTAGGTCCTGCAATCTTAAAGGCTGCGCTGAAAGCATTACGTCCAGCTAATCGGAATGAAATTTCGTTTGAATCGACAGGGTGCATTTTCCCATCGTAAATACATACCCTGATGTCGCGTGCATAAGATCCGGTAAGCGGCCCTTCTTCCATTTTTTCCATGATCCCTTTCTGAATGGCGGGAAGGAATCGTGCATCAATAGAACCACCGACCACACAATTGCAGAAAACCAGTTTTCCACCCCATGGAAGTTCGGTGACATCGGTTCCGCGTAAGCTTATTTTCATTTCCTTACCATCAATTTTGTACATTTCAGGTACAGGCATTCCTTCTTCGTAAGGTTCAATGACCATGTGTACTTCGCCAAACTGTCCTGAACCACCGCTCTGTTTGCGGTGACGATAGTCGCCTCCTGCAATTTTGGTGATGGTTTCGCGATAAGGAATTTTAGGTTTCAGAAATTGAATGTCAATCTTGTAAACATTGTCGAAATACCATTTCAATGTATTAATATGGTATTCGCCCTGTCCATGAAGCAGGATTTGCTTTAATTCTTTGGAATACTCAATTACATATGTAGGATCTTCTTCTGCTAGTTTGTGGATGTATTCTCCCATTTTTTCTTCGTCCGACTCATTCACTGCTTTTATAGCAGTTGTGTAGCGAGGTGCCGGGTATTTTAAAGGAGGGAAACTAATCTCTGCGTCTTTGTCGCAAAGCGTGTGGTTATGTTTGACGTCTTTCAGTTTTACGGTAGCACCTATGTCCCCTGCTTGCATTTCGGGAACTTTCACCCGGTTTTTACCAGCAACAGCGTAAATCTGCGAGATCCTTTCTTTCGAATTTTTGGTAGTATTGATTAAATCCATACCTTCTTTTAATATCCCCGAAATCACTTTGAAATAGGTGACTTCCCCGACATGTTGTTCGATAGATGTCTGGAATACGAAGATTGAGGTTGGACCATTAATGTCCATTTTAATGAATTTTCCATCAATGGTTTCAACAGGCGCAAGTTCACCCGGATTAGGAGCTACATTGCAGATAAATTCCATGAGTCGGCGGATTCCCATGTCGCGTGCGGCGCAAGTGCAGAAAACAGGATAAAGGCTTCGGCTCAACATGCCAAGTTTAAGTCCTTTTCGCATTTCGTCTTCATTCAGGTTTCCCTGCTCGAAGAAAAGTTCCATCAACTCTTCGTCGTTTTCGGCCGCCATTTCGAGCAATTGGTTATGAACTTCCTCTGCATGTTCAAGTTCTGCAGCAGGAATATCAAGTACTTCAGGCGCTCCTCCGGCAGGTCCCCATTGGAGCATTTTCATTTTTAATACATCAATTACTTTATTGTAAGCTAATCCGGGATTAAGCGGATATTGAACGATTGCCAGCTTGTTGCCAAATGTGGTTTTGGCCATCTCAATCGTATTATCCCAATTACTGTTTTCATGGTCGAGGTGGTTGACGACAAAGATCAGCGGTTTGTTGAACTTTTCAGCGTTCCTGTTCGCAATCTCAGTTCCTACTTCGACCCCATTAACTGCGTTGAAGACCAAAAGTCCGGTAGCGGCAACGCTTAAAGCGGGAATTACACCTCCCACAAAGTCGTCCATTCCGGGAGTGTCGATGATATTAATCTTGCAACCTTCGAATTCGGTGTAAAGAACAGTGGCGTGCACCGAATTGCCGTATTCCTGTTCAACAAGATTGTAGTCTGATGCAGTGGTTTTGCTTTTTACATCACCTCTGCGACTAATTACACCACCCTCGAAGAGCATCGACTCGACAAGGGTGGTTTTCCCGGCGCCGGAATTACCAATTACAGTAATGTTCCGGATCTCTTTAGTTTGATATACTTTCATGTGAAAAAATTTAGATAAAAACTTGGTAATCTATTAGTTCGAAATTCAACTTATTCATCAAGCGTATAAAAAAGATCAAAGTTGCAGAAAAACAACTTTGCCATATTAAAAAACGATTTAACGGAGATATTTATTTTTCAATTCCATCAAAAATAGAAATTTTTTAAAAGCTTCCAAGTTTTTAAAAGAATTGTTCTTTTTTTTTCAACACAAATATGTTATCCATAAAATACGAGTATATATTTGAATATTAGATAATAAATCTTGAAGTTGAAAAGTTTGTTTCCTTTGTTTGTTGAAATATACATGTTTTTAAAGTATAAATTTTCGCAATTTAGGTAGTCAGATTTTCGGACGATTTACCTTAATCAACCATTTGCAAACGATAATCATCTTTGAGTTTTGCGAATTAAGTTCTGAAGATTAGGTTAAACTTTTGATTAAAAACACTTTTTTTTAAGATGAGTGATTGTTTTCTATTTGAAATGTTTACTTTTGCAGTCCATTTTGGGGAAGATTCGTGTGGTCGGAATTTGGTACCATATTGGTCTTTTGTGTAAAAATGGAATTGGAATTGAGTTCATTTTTGTGTGTTTTATAATAATTCAATAATTTAAAAACGTTTATGCCTACTATTCAACAGTTAGTACGTAAGGGAAGAACAAGTCTGAAGGATAACAGTAAATCCCCGGCACTTAATTCTTGCCCACAACGAAGAGGCGTATGTGTTCGTGTTTATACCACGACGCCTAAAAAGCCGAATTCGGCTATGAGAAAGGTCGCCCGCGTTCGGTTGACCAATCAGAAAGAAGTAAATGCATACATTCCTGGTGAAGGACACAACTTGCAGGAGCACTCGATTGTGCTGGTTCGCGGAGGACGTGTAAAAGACCTTCCAGGTGTACGTTATCACCTTATTCGTGGAGCTCTTGACACTGCCGGTGTTGAAGGACGCCATCAACGTCGTTCGAAATATGGCACGAAACGGCCAAAACCAGGACAAGTTGTAGCAGCGACTAAGAAGAAGAAGTAATTAAGTAAAAATTAGTTATTTGTTTGGAGGTTTGGTTGAGTAAGGGTCTGCCTTGAGCAGGCTATTTAAACTGAAGACTGAACAACAGCCGATTCGAATAACACAAACAATGTGTAACTAAGATGAGAAAGACAAAACCAAAGAAAAGGATCATTTTGCCTGATCCGAAATTTAAAGACGTACTGGTAACAAGATTTGTTAACAGTTTGATGGTCGACGGCAAGAAAACGATTGCTTTCAAGATTTTCTACGATGCACTTGACATCGTTGAGAAAAAGATGAAAGATAACGAACTATCACCACTTGATGTTTGGAAGAAGGGTTTACTAAACATTACCCCTGCAGTTGAAGTAAAGAGCCGACGTGTTGGAGGTGCTAACTTTCAGGTTCCTATGGAAATCCGTCCGGAACGTAAAGTTGCAATATCCATGCACAATCTAATTCAATTCGCGACTAAACGTTCGGGCCACTCAATGGCAGAAAAGCTTGCAGCTGAAACGGTTGCTGCTTTTAACGAAGAAGGTGGAGCATTCAAAAAGAAAGAAGACACACACAGAATGGCTGAAGCAAACCGTGCGTTTGCTCATTTCCGATTTTAATTGAAATAAATAGTAGATATCAGGATTTAATATAATGGCTAAAAGGGATCTCACAAATACCAGGAACATTGGTATCATGGCTCACATCGATGCGGGTAAAACAACGACTTCCGAAAGGATTTTGTTTTACACGGGTAAAACTCACCGTATTGGTGAAGTTCACGATGGAGCTGCAACAATGGACTGGATGGCACAAGAACAGGAGCGCGGTATCACTATAACTTCTGCTGCTACATTCACAGAGTGGAAGTATAATGATATTGTACATCAGATCAATATCATCGACACCCCGGGTCACGTTGACTTCACAGTTGAGGTTGAACGTTCATTAAGGGTTCTTGATGGTGCAGTTGCTACGTTTTGCGCCGTTGGTGGTGTTGAAGCGCAGTCTGAAACTGTTTGGCGTCAGGCTGAGAAATATGGTGTACCAAAAATTGCATTTATAAATAAAATGGATCGTGCGGGTGCCGATTTCTACCGTGTCTATAACGACATAAAGGAAAAGCTTGGCGCTAACCCCGTTCCAATCCAACTTCCAATCGGAGCTGAAGAAAAATTTAAAGGAGTTATTGATCTTATTCGCATGAAGGCGCTTTATTGGCACAATGAGGCTATGGGCGCCGAGTACGATATCTCTGAAATTCCTGAAGATATGCTTGAAATATCACACGAATGGCGTGATAAAATGGTGGAATCGGTTGCAGAGCAGGATGAAGTCCTTATGGAAAAATTCTTCGTCGATCCTGAAAGTATCACCGTCGATGAGCTTATTGCAGTAATTCGTAAATCGACCATTTCGGGTGTAATAATTCCTATGCTTTGTGGTTCGGCTTTCAAAAATAAAGGGGTTCAAACCTTGCTTGACGCAGTTTGCGCCTTTTTACCAAATCCGCTTGACATTGGTTCAATTGAAGGAAAAAATCCTGATACTGGTGAACCTATGGAGCGAAAACCTTCTGTTGATCAGCCGCTTGCAGCTTTGGCTTTCAAAATTGCAACTGACCCATTTGTTGGACGCTTATGCTTCATACGCGTTTATTCTGGTAAGATCGATGCAGGGTCGTATGTATTAAATATGCGTACAGGCAAAAAAGAACGTATTTCGCGTTTGTTCCAGATGCATGCCAACAAACAACAGCCACGCGATGTGATCGAAGCTGGAGACATTTGTGCTGCAGTTGGTTTCAAAGATATTCGTACGGGCGACACGCTTTGTAGTCTCGACCATCCGATTATTCTTGAATCGATGACATTTCCTGAACCTGTTATTGGTATTGCAATTGAGCCTAAAACTCAAAACGATATTGATAAATTATCAAACGGGTTGCAGAAACTTGCAGAAGAGGATCCAACCTTCCAGGTTAGAACTGATGAAGACAGCGGTCAGACAGTTATTCGCGGTATGGGTGAACTTCACCTAGAAATTATTGTCGATCGTCTGAAACGTGAATTCAAGGTTGAATGTAACCAGGGAGCTCCACAGGTAGCATACAAAGAAGCGATTACCAAAGAGGTTGAACTTCGTGAAGTATTTAAGAAACAAACCGGTGGTCGTGGTAAATTTGCTGATATCAGTGTCAAAGTTGGTCCGGTAGACGAAGGCGTAACTGGACTTCAGTTTGTCGATAGTATCAAAGGGGGGACAATTCCACGGGAATTTATTCCTGCTGTTGAAAAAGGTTTCAAAGAGTCGCTTAACAATGGACCTCTTGCAGGATTTAAAATTGAAAACCTCAAGGTTACATTGGTCGACGGATCTTTCCACCCGGTTGACTCAGATGCACTCTCATTTGAGCTTTGTGCGAAACAAGCTTTCAGAAGCGCTGCATCAAAGGCAAAACCTGTCTTGCTTGAGCCTATTATGAAAGTTGAAGTTGTTACACCTGATGATTATATGGGTGATATTGTTTCCGACCTTAACCGTAGGCGTGGTCATGTTGAAAGCATGGATTCCAAATTTGGAGCTCGTGTAATCAAAGCCCTGGTTCCGCTTGCTGAGCAGTTCGGTTATGTAACTACTTTACGTACATTGTCATCAGGACGTGCGACTTCAACAATGGAATTTTCACATTATGCTGAGGTACCGAAGAATATTGCGATTGCAGTACTTGAAGGTGTAAAAGGCAGAACAGATTTGTTATAACCAACACAATTATAATACGTTCTTATCATGAGTCAAAGAATCAGGATCAAACTTAAATCCTACGATCACAATTTGGTCGATAAATCGGCCGAGAAGATTGTCAAAACAGTGAAAACTACCGGAGCTATTGTTAGCGGACCAATTCCGCTTCCAACACACAGGAGAATTTTTACAGTATTGCGATCAACATTTGTAAACAAAAAATCGAGGGAGCAATTCGAATTATCTTCTTACAAGAGGTTAATCGATATTTACAGTTCCACAGCTAAAACGATCGACGCCCTTATGAAACTTGAGTTGCCAAGTGGTGTTGAGGTAGAAATCAAAGTTTAAATTTAAACTGCTTAATCAGTAAAAAATGCCAGGATTAATTGGAAAGAAAATCGGAATGACTTCCGTATTCAGTGTTGAGGGGAGAAACATCCCATGCACTGTGATTGAGGCAGGTCCATGTATTGTATCGCAGGTTCGTACTATTGAAAAAGACGGTTACGAAGCGGTTCAGTTAGGCTTTCAGGAGAAGAAAGAAAAGCATGCGACAAAGCCAGAGATCGGCCATTTTAAAAAGGCCGGTACTACTCCGAAGAAAAAACTTGTCGAGTTCGACGGTTTCGGAGACGATGTGAAACTTGGAGATATCATTTCAGCAGATATGTTCGAGCCATCAAATTTGATCGATATCTCAGGGATTTCGAAAGGTAAAGGATTTCAGGGTGTTGTTCGTCGCCATGGATTTGGTGGAGTAGGCGAAAGCACACATGGTCAGCACAACAGATTACGAGCTCCGGGATCTATTGGCGCTTCATCTTATCCTTCACGCGTTTTCAAAGGAATGCGTATGGCAGGACGTATGGGGGGTGCTAAAATAACTGTTCAGAACATAGAAGTTTTGAAAGTTATTCCAGAAAACAACCTTGTGATTGTTAAAGGTTCCGTACCAGGAGCTAATGGTTCATACTTAATTCTCTTGAAGTAATGGAAATCGCAGTCTTCAACAAAGCAGGTCAGGAAACCGGAAGAAACGTAGAACTGAATACAGAAATCTACGCGGTAGAGCCTAATGATCACGCGATTTATCTCGACGTGAAGCAATACTTGGCTAATCAACGTCAGGGTACACATAAAGCTAAAGATCGTGGCGAAATTGCGGGATCAACCCGTAAAATCAAACGTCAAAAAGGTACAGGCGGTGCACGTGCAGGTAGCAGAAAATCTGGAACAATCCGTGGTGGTGGTCGTATTTTTGGGCCTCAGCCAAGGGACTACAGTTTTAAGCTGAACAAAAAGCTCAAAGAGCTTGCACGTAAATCAGCACTGACTTACAAAGCACAGGCAAATGAGATTCTGGTTTTAGAAGATATTTCTTTTGACGCTCCAAAAACGAAAGAATTTGTAGCAATTGAGAATAATCTGAAGATTAGCGATAAAAAATTGCTAATTGTGTTACCAGAAGCAAATAAAAATATATATTTGTCCTCCAGAAATTTACAGAACGTAGAAATTGTAATCGCTTCAGAATTAAGCACATACAAGATTATGCGAGCCCAAAAAATTATTTTGGTTGAAAGTTCTGTGATCAAAGTGGAAGAATTATTTAAGATTTAACGCTTAAGACAATGGTTGATATTTTGATTCGCCCTATAGTAACCGAGAAAATGAACCAATTAACGGAGAAGTTTAACCGTTATGGATTCAGGGTTGAGAAGAAGGCAAACAAGCACGAGATCAAAAAAGCCGTGGAAGAAATCTATGGCGTTAAGGTTAGCACTGTTAATACAATGGTGTATGCCGGTAAATTAAAATCACGCTTTACAAAGGGTGGGGTTATATCCGGACGTTCCAATGCTTATAAAAAAGCTATTGTAACGCTGACCGAAGGAGAAAATATTGATTTTTACAGCAATATCTAAAGTAAGAGATGGCAGTTAGAAAGTTAAATCCAGTAACTCCGGGACAAAGGCACAAGATCGCAGGTACCTTTGAGACCGTCACAACTGGCAACACACCTGAAAAATCATTGTTAAGGCCCATGAAGAGTACCGGAGGACGTAATAGCGCCGGTAAAATGACAATGAGGTATATAGGTGGAGGGCATAAGAGGAAATACCGTGTTATCGATTTTAAAAGAGAGAAAGACGGTGTTCCTGCACGAGTAGATTCGATACAGTACGACCCAAATCGTACGGCTCGCATCGCACTTTTGGTATATGCCGATGGGGAAAAACGTTACATGCTTGCACCGAATGGTCTTCAGGTTGGACAGACCGTTCTTTCAGGCAGTGATATCGCTCCTGAAATCGGTAATGCACTCCCTTTAGCAAAAATACCTCTTGGTACTATCGTTCACAATATTGAGCTGCATCCCGGACAGGGAGGCATTATGGCCCGGTCTGCCGGAACATATGCACAGCTTACCTCGCGTGAAGGACGATACGCCATCATTAAGCTCCCCTCTGGCGAATCCCGAATGATACTAGTTACATGCCGTGCAACGGTTGGTACAGTCGGAAACTCAGACCATGGCCTTGAAAGATCAGGTAAAGCCGGTAGAAGCCGTTGGCAAGGACGTCGTCCTCGTGTCCGCGGTGTGGTAATGAACCCTGTCGATCACCCAATGGGTGGTGGAGAAGGACGTGCTTCCGGTGGTCACCCACGTTCACGTAAAGGATTACTTGCGAAGGGTTTCAAAACCCGTTCGAAGAAGAAAGCTTCAAGCAGGTACATCATTGAACGTAGGAAAAAGTAATCACTAAATTTAAATGAAAAGTAGATTATGAGTCGTTCGCTAAAAAAAGGCCCTTTTATCGACTTTAAGTTAGAGAAAAAAGTTCTGGTTCTCAATGAAGCAGACAAAAAGTCGGTAGTCAAAACATGGGCAAGACATTCAATGATTTCGCCTGATTTCGTAGGTCATACTATAGCAGTACACAACGGGAATAAATTTATCCCTGTATATGTAACTGAAAATATGGTTGGTCATAAATTAGGGGAGTTTGCTCCTACCCGCACCTTCAGGGGACATGGTGGTAATAAAAAACGATAACCATGAACGCGGAAATGTATAATAGTAGTAAAAAGTACCAAGATGGGTTCTAGAAAAAAGAAAAGTGCTGAATTGCTTAAGCAAGCAAAAGCCGCGAGATTTCAGGCTTGTCTGCACGAAGTCCCAACTTCGCCTCGTAAGATGCGCCTTGTTACCGATATGGTTCGTGGAATGGCGGTAAATCGTGCACTTGACGTCCTGAAGTTTTCCTCAAAAGAGGCTTCTCGCAGAGTAGAGAAACTCCTTCTTTCGGCAATTGCCAACTGGCAAGCTAAAAATGAAGGTGTTAGACTTGAAGAAAGCAACCTATACGTGCAGGAAGTTTTCGTAGATTCAGCTCGCATGCTTAAACGGCTCCGTCCTGCTCCGCAGGGTCGCGGTCATCGTATAAGAAAGCGTTCGAATCACGTTACGATCCGTTTGGCAAGTAAAAATGTTGTAGAAGCAAATACGAAATAATAGTATGGGACAAAAAGTAAATCCGATTTCAAATAGGCTTGGAATCATCAGAGGATGGGATTCCAACTGGTTCGGAGGTAACGATTATGGTGATAAATTGGTCGAAGACCATAAAATCAGAGGTTATCTAAATGCGCGGCTTTCAAAAGCCAGCATCTCAAGGATCATAATTGAGCGCACTTTGAAGCTTATTACTATAACTGTTCACACTTCAAGACCTGGTATTATTATTGGTAAAGGTGGTCAGGAAGTTGATAAGCTAAAAGAAGAGCTTAAAAAGATCACTAAAAAAGAGGTTCAGATCAATATTTTTGAAATCAAACGTCCTGAACTCGATGCTCAAATCGTTGCTAGTAACATCGCGCGACAGGTAGAAGGCAAAATCGCCTATCGCCGTGCCACAAAGATGTCAATTGCATCTACCATGCGAATGGGAGCTGAAGGTATCAAAGTTCAGGTATCGGGACGATTAAATGGAGCCGAAATGGCCCGTTCTGAAATGTATAAGGATGGTAGAACACCATTACACACGTTCAGAGCTGATATTGACTATGCTCTTGCCGAAGCGTTGACCAAAACAGGTTTGATTGGTGTTAAAGTATGGATTTGCCGTGGCGAAATTTACGGTAAACGTGATCTCTCGCCAAACGTAGGACAATCTGCACAGCAACCACAACGTCCAAACCGCCCTGCAGCCGAACACGGTAAAGGTGGGTTTAAGAAACGTAAAAAGTAACCATCGACAAAGCAAAACAAGATGTTACAGCCAAAAAAAGTAAAATTTAGAAGAGTACAAAAGGGCAAGCTGAAAGGAAACGCACAGCGTGGAAATCAGTTATCATTTGGTTCTTTTGGTATAAAATGCCTGGAAACTGCATGGATAACCGGCCGTCAGATTGAGGCAGCCAGGGTCGCGGTAACGCGTCACATGCAGCGTCAGGGTCAAATCTGGATTCGTATTTTCCCCGATAAACCTATTACAAAGAAACCTGCAGAGGTTCGTATGGGTAAAGGGAAAGGTGCTCCTGAAGGATTTGTTGCCACTGTTACACCAGGGCGCATTATGATCGAGGTTGAAGGGGTTCCCTTTCTCCTTGCCAAAGAAGCATTACGTCTGGCAGCCCAAAAGCTGCCCGTGACTACCAGATTTGTTGTTAGACGTGATTTTGTTGAATCTTTAATTATTGAATAATGAAAAATTCTGAGATAAAAGAGTTAACAACTGCTGAAATCATCGAGAAAATTTCTGTTACAAAAGAAGAGTTAATTCGCATGAAATTGAATCATACAGTTAACCCTTTGGAAAATCCGATGAAAATACGGTTTACCCGAAAAGACGTCGCTCGTCTGAACACCGAATTACGTAATCGTCAACTTGAAAATTAATTATGACTATGGAAACTAGGAATCTTCGGAAAGAGCGTATTGGGGTTGTTGTAAGTAACAAGATGGAAAAAACCATTGTTGTCGCAGAGAAGGGAAAAGAAAAACATCCGATTTACGGTAAATTCGTAAACAGGACGACAAAGTTCTATGCGCATGACGAAAAAAATGATTGCAACATAGGTGATACCGTTATGATAATGGAAACACGTCCGCTGTCGAAGCAGAAAGGATGGAGATTAGTTAAAATTTTAGAAAGAGCGAAGTAGCCATGATACAGCAAGAATCACGTTGTACAGTTGCAGATAACAGCGGCGCTAAAGAAGCCTTGGTCATCCGTGTATTAGGCGGAACCCGTAAGCGCTATGCCACCGTTGGAGACAAAATTGTCGTGACTGTAAAAAATGCCCTGCCTGGAAGCGATATGAAGAAAGGTACTGTTTCGAAAGCGGTTGTCGTACGCACATCTAAGGAGGTACGCCGTGCTGACGGATCATATATTAGGTTTGATGATAATGCAGTTGTGTTGCTCAACGCTGCCGGTGAAATGCGGGGTACCCGTATTTTTGGGCCGGTTGCCCGTGAGCTTCGTGACAATTTCATGAAAATCGTTTCATTAGCTCCTGAAGTACTTTAACACATTCAGACCATGCAGAAAAAGTTACATATTAAAAAAGGAGACACGGTAGTCGTAATTGCCGGCAACTCAAAAGGGAAGGAAGGCAAAGTCCTTGAAGTTGTTCGTGAAAATGACCGCGCAGTCGTTGAAGGGGTTAATATGGTGTCAAAACACACCAAGCCCAACGCTAAAAGTCCTCAGGGTGGTATCATCAAACAGGAAGCTAGTATTCATGTTTCAAATTTGATGTTGAAAGATCCTAAAACAGGTAAGCCAACCCGTATTGGACGTCACCTTGATAAAAAAGGGAAATTAGTTCGCTATTCAAAAAAATCAGGGGAGGAGATTAAGTAATGGGTTATGTACCTACTTTAAAGCAGAAATTTCGCGAGGAAATCATACCTGTAATGCAAACAGAATTTGGATACAAATCTGTAATGCAGGTTCCTCAGCTTGAAAAGATAATCATCAACCAAGGTGTTGGTGCTGCTATTGCTGATAAAAAAATTATGGAAGTAGCTATTGAAGAGCTTACAACTATAACCGGTCAAAAGGCTGTAACAACAATGTCGAAAAAGGACATCGCAAATTTCAAACTACGTAAGAAAATGCCTATTGGTGTTAGAGTTACATTGCGCAGCGATAAAATGTACGAGTTTTTGGAAAGACTAGTTGCTATAGCATTACCGCGTATCCGTGACTTCAAAGGTATTAGCGACAAATTCGATGGTCGTGGAAATTATACACTCGGTGTTACCGAACAAATTATTTTCCCTGAAATCGTTTTAGATAAAGTAACCAAAATGAATGGTTATAATATCACATTCGTTACTACGGCAAACACCGATGAAGAAGGTTATGCGCTGCTGAAAAAATTTGGATTACCTTTCAAGAACGCTAAAAAGAACTAATTGATATGGCCAAAGAATCATTAAAAGCCCGCGAAGTAAAACGCGCAAAGCTTGTTGAAAGGTATGCTGAAAAGAGAGCCCGTCTTAAAGCTGAAGGAGATTACATCGGAATGAGCCAATTGCCGCGCAATTCAGCTCCAAGCCGCATGCACAATCGCTGCAAGCTGACAGGTCGTCCTAAAGGATATATGCGCCAGTTTGGTGTTTCGCGTATTCAATTCCGCGAAATGGCTTCTGCCGGATTAATTCCCGGAATTAAAAAAGCTAGTTGGTAATCGTTTTAAATTTATTGCAAAGATGACTGATCCTATTGCAGATTATCTCACCCGACTTCGGAATGCCATTAAGGCAAAACATAAAGTTGTGGAAATACCTGCGTCAAACATTAAAAAAGAGATTACCAAGATTCTGAAGGAAAAAGGGTATATTCTCAATTATAAGTTCGACGATGAGGTAAATTATCAGGGAAGTATTAAAATAGCCCTGAAATACCATCCTTCTGATGGTACCTCAGCGATCAAATCGCTGAAACGTGCTTCTAAACCTGGTCTTCGCAAATATTGCGATACAGCAAACGTACCACGTGTATTGAACGGCCTTGGCGTGGCTATTATCTCAACTTCAAAAGGTGTGATCACCGATAAAGAAGCGAAGGATTTAAACGTTGGTGGTGAAGTTTTATGTTTTGTTTATTAATTAAGGAGGAATTACAATGTCAAGGATAGGAAAACTACCGATTGAAATACCTGCCGGAGTAACGATAAACGTGAGCAAAGAAAACCTCGTTACCGTTAAGGGCCCGCTTGGAACACTTACTCAGAAGGTTGATGCTGATCTTGAAGTTGCTGTTGAAGCCGCTCATATCATCGTAAAGAGACCAACAGAGCAGAAACGTCACCGTGCAATGCATGGTTTGTACCGTTCGCTTCTTCACAATATGGTGGTAGGAGTGTCTAAAGGTTATGAATTAAAACTTGAACTTGTTGGGGTTGGTTATCGTGCAGAAGCTACAAATCAGGTTTTGGACTTGGTATTAGGCTTTTCGCATCATACCTATTTGCAGATTCCACCAGAAGTGAAGGTCGTAGCTGTTACTGACAAACGTGCTAATCCGATTATTACGCTTAACAGTGCCGACAAGCAATTGATTGGTCATGTGGCTGCTAAAATCAGATCATTCCGTCTGCCAGAGCCTTATAAAGGGAAGGGTGTTAAATTTGTTGGCGAAAAACTTCGCCGTAAAGCTGGTAAATCAGCTGCTAAAAAATAATTGACTTTATAGTTATGGCTCTCACAAAATTAGAAAGAAGAGAAAGAATCCGTAAACGAATCAGAAAAGTAGTTTCCGGTACTAACGAGGTTCCCCGCTTGAGCGTATTTCGCAGCAACACGCAGATTTCATTGCAGTTTGTTGACGATGTAGCGGGAAAAACCTTACTGTCAGTTTCTTCATTGAATAAAGATATTGCTTCTGTTGCAGGTACCAAAACAGAAAAAGCTGCCCTCGTTGGAAAGCTTGCTGCTGAAAAAGCCCTTGCTGCAGGTATCAATGTTGTAAAATTTGACCGTGGCGGTTATTTATATCATGGACGTGTGAAGGCAGTTGCTGAAGCGGCACGTGAAGGAGGTTTAAAATTCTAAGCATTATGGCGAAAAATATTAAAAAAGTTAAAACCAGCGATCTCGAGCTTAAAGACAGGTTAGTAGCAATTAACCGCGTCACAAAAGTCACCAAAGGAGGTAGAACATTCAGCTTTTCAGCTATCGTCGTTGTGGGCAACGAAGACGGAATTGTAGGCTGGGGTCTTGGTAAAGCCAGCGAAGTAACTGCAGCCATCGCTAAAGGCGTTGACGCAGCAAAAAAGAATCTCGTGAAGGTACCCGTTATTAACGGCACAATCCCTCATACGCAAGAAGCCAAATTTGGCGGAGCTAACGTTTTACTTAAGCCTGCTTCTTCTGGAACAGGAGTTAAGGCAGGGGGTGCTATGCGTGCCGTACTTGAAAGCGTTGGAATACATGATATTTTGGCTAAGTCAAAAGGATCGTCTAACCCTCACAATCTGGTGAAGGCAACATTTGCTGCATTACTCGAATTACGTGATGCATACACTGTGGCTGAACATCGTGGCGTGGCTCTGGACAAAGTGTTTAACGGATAAATTTATACAAAATGGCAAAAGTTCGTATTACACAGTACAAGAGTTCGATAGGCGCAACTAAGGCTCAGAAGAAAATAATGAAAGCTCTTGGACTTGGAAAGTTAAACCGTCCGGTTGAACATGAAGCAGTCCCTGAAGTTTTAGGTATGGTAAGAAAACTACAACACCTTTTAAGGGTTGAAGAAGTTAACGAATAATATATTCTTTAGATATGGAATTGCATAACTTAAAACCTGCAGAAGGTTCTACCAAGAAAGAGAAACGAATCGGTCGGGGACAAGGTTCTGGTCACGGAGGTACATCAACCCGTGGTCACAAAGGAGCTAAATCACGGTCTGGTTACAAATCTAAACGGAGTTTCCAGGGAGGTCAGATGCCACTGCAGCGTATTGTTCCGAAATTTGGTTTTACAAATGTGAACAGGAAAGAATTTAAAGGTGTTAACCTTAGTTCTTTACAAGCATTGGCTGAAGAACGCAGCCTTGTAGTTATTGATTTTGAAGCTCTCCTGAATGCTGGCTTTGCTGGCAAGAATGACAAGGTGAAAATTCTTGGCAATGGAGAATTGAAATTGAAACTTGAAGTGAAAGCACATGCTTTCTCAAAAAGTGCAAAAGAGGCTATTGAGAAACTGGAAGGAACTACTGAAATACTTTAAACCGGATGAAAAAACTAATCGAGACTCTTAAGAACATTTATAAGATTGAGGATTTAAGATCGCGGCTGGGATTAACACTTTTGCTTTTAGCGGTTTACCGTTTTGGCTCATTTGTTATCCTTCCGGGTATCGATCCTAATCCTGCGAATTTTGCCGCTCTGAGAAGCCAAAGTTCGGACGGGATTCTTGGATTATTAAATATGTTCTCGGGTGGTGCGTTCTCGAATGCATCAATATTTGCGTTGGGAATTATGCCTTATATTAGTGCCTCGATTGTTATCCAACTTTTAGGTTTTGCTGTTCCTTACATTCAGCGGTTACAAAAAGAGGGAGAATCGGGCCGTCGCAAAATTAATCAGATGACACGTTATCTAACGGTGATTATCCTGGTTTTTCAAGGTTGGGCATATTTGGCCAACTTGCGGTTCCAGCTTCCTGAATCTGCTTTTGTAATGAGCGCCTTTGCCTTTAACGTTAGTTCAACAATCGTAATGGCTGCCGGTTCGATGTTTATCATGTGGCTTGGCGAGCGTATCACAGACAAAGGTATCGGAAACGGTATCTCTATGATCATCATGATAGGCATTATTGCAAGACTTCCCCATTCGTTGGTACAGGAATTTGCAAGTCGGTTGGCAGAGCAGGGAAAAGGTTTCATCATGATTATTATCGAGTTGATTATTTTCCTGTTTGTTATCGCTGCAACTATTCTTTTGGTACAGGGAACCCGAAAAGTTCCGGTGCAGTATGCCAAACGTATTGTCGGAAATCGTCAGTATGGTGGTGTACGTCAGTATATTCCGCTAAAGGTCAATGCTGCAGGGGTAATGCCAATCATTTTCGCTCAGGCGATTATGTTTGTCCCAATCAGTCTTGCCGGGTTGTTCTCTTCCGATACACTGGGCCGTATGATGAGTTCATTCTCTAATTATCAGGGTTTTGGATATAATTTCACGATGTTTCTAATGGTTATTGTCTTCACCTATTTCTACACTGCAATTACGGTTAATCCTAATCAGATGTCGGATGATATGAAGAAAAACGGCGGTTTTATTCCAGGTATCAAACCAGGCAAGAAAACAGCCGAGTACCTTGATACAGTCATGTCGAGAATTACTTTACCTGGATCAATATTCCTTGGGTTGATTACTATCCTACCTGCCTTTGCAATGATGTTGGGTGTCAATTCAGAGTTTGCTCACTTCTTTGGCGGTACATCACTTTTAATCCTTGTTGGTGTTATTTTAGATACACTTCAACAGATTGAAAGTCATTTGTTAATGCGTCATTATGATGGTTTATTGAAATCTGGTCGTATAAAAGGACGTACTGGAGCATAAAATATACTTCCCTTTTCGGAGGGAAGTATATTTTATAATGTTAATTCGCAAGTCAGCTGAAAAGCAATATATAATCAGTAGTAATTTGAATTCATACGAATTTATACTGGTGCGTTCTGTGAAAGATTTTTGAGAATCGTGGTTCTAATTTGATTCATATTTCTGATCGTCTTCAATTTTTTACTGAAGTTGGATTTGAAATTGTTTCGTTACGATTGTTTGCTATTTATCTACTGGCTTTCAAGCGCGGCAAAGCGAAACCATCAGCATGTTTTATTCATTGCTGGTGTTGTCACATATTTTTTACCATGGTATTTTTTAATACCAGATATCTCATTAATTTTGTGGACGTTTTTAAAAATCGCTCGTTGAGTGAAAAGTGAGAGTTTAAAGGTCTTTCAACACATTACAGAATTTTGGAGAAGTAATTAGTTTCTATGTCAAAGCAAGCATTTATAGAACAAGACGGAACCATTATTGAAGCATTGTCGAATGCAATGTTCAGGGTGGAATTACAGAATGGTCATGTCATCACGGCCCATATCTCGGGTAAGATGCGCATGCACTACATCAAGATTCTGCCAGGTGACAAGGTAAAAGTTGAAATGTCTCCTTACGACTTGACCAAAGGAAGAATATCTTTCAGATACAAAAATTAAAACGTAGGAAAATGAAAGTAAGGGCATCTATTAAGAAACGTAGTGCAGATTGCAAAATTGTCAGCCGAAAAGGCCGTCTCTACGTTATCAACAAAAAAAATCCGAAGTTTAAACAACGTCAAGGATAATATGTTAATTTTGTAAAGATTTTAATTGTAAAAGAATATGGCTCGTATAGTTGGCGTAGATATACCGAATAACAAGAGAGGCGAAATTGCCTTAACTTATATTTATGGGGTAGGCCGTAGCCGCTCACAGTTGATTCTGGAGAAAGCTGGCGTTGATAAAAATATCAAAGTAAGCGACTGGAACGACGAGCAGTTAGGTGCAATCCGTAAAGTTATTACGGAAAGTTACAAAGTTGAAGGCGAATTGCGGTCTGAGTATCAAATGTCTATTAAACGATTGATGGATATTGGTTGCTACCGTGGAATTCGTCATCGTATCGGTTTACCGGTTCGTGGGCAAAGCACTAAAAACAATGCCAGAACCCGTAAGGGCAGAAAGAAAACAGTTGCTAATAAGAAAAAAGCCACTAAATAATCTTAAGTAGAAATGGCAAAAAAGACTGGAGTATCAAAGAAAAGAGTGGTAAACATTGAGGCTGTTGGTCAGGCTCATGTCTCATCTTCTTTTAATAATATCATCATTTCGATGACCAATAACAATGGGGAAGTCATTTCCTGGTCATCTGCTGGTAAAAAAGGGTTTAGAGGCTCAAAGAAAAATACGCCTTATGCCGCTCAAACTGCATCAGAGGAGTGCGCTAAAACAGCTTTTGATCTTGGATTACGCAAGGTGAAAGTTTTCGTTAAAGGACCGGGAAACGGACGTGAGTCTGCTATTCGTGCAATGGCTAATGTTGGAATTCAGGTAACTGAAATTGTCGATGTTACTCCGTTGCCACATAATGGATGCCGACCTCCTAAACGTCGTCGTGTATAATTAATAGGTACTTTTAAACGTAAAATCACATGGCAAGATATATTGGTCCAAAATCCAAAATTTCACGAAAATTCGGGGAGGCTATTTATGGTCCCGATAAAGCTTTTGAACACAAAAATTATCCTCCGGGAATGCACGGCAACAGCAAACGCCGTAAAAAAGTCTCGGAGTACGGAACTCAGCTGAAAGAAAAACAGAAAGCCAAATACATGTATGGTGTGCTTGAGCGTCAGTTTCGTAACCTTTTCGAAAAAGCACATTCTCACAAAGGGGTTACCGGTACTGTTCTTCTTCAGTTACTCGAAAGCCGCCTTGACAATGTTGTATTTCGTCTTGGTATAGCACCAACACGTGCAGCTGCCCGTCAGTTAGTGTCGCATAAACATATTGTAATAGATGGATCGGTAGTAAACATACCTTCATACACACTTCGCCCTGGAGAAGTTGTGAGTGTTCGCGAGAAATCAAAATCGCTTATCGCGATTACAGATGCTCTTGCTGTGAACCGTCACAACAAATTTCCTTGGCTCGAATGGGATAGCGAAGCCAAAGCTGGCAAGTTTCTGAATGTTCCTAGCCGTGAAGAAATTCCGGAAAATATTAAGGAGCAATTAATCGTCGAATTGTATTCGAAATAAAAATAATTTTTAGGTTTATGGCAATTTTAGCTTTCCAGAAGCCGGATAAGGTGATAATGATCGAGTCGGATGATAAAGTCGGTAAATTCGAGTTTCGTCCGCTTGAGCCTGGTTATGGTATTACTATAGGTAATGCACTACGCAGGATCTTGTTATCATCTTTAGAAGGATACGCAATCACAACGATCAAAATTGAAGGGGTAGAGCATGAGTTTTCTACAATCCCCGGTGTAATAGAGGATGTAACCGAGATGATCCTTAACCTGAAACAGATCCGTTTCAAAAAGGTTGTGGACGATTTCGACAGCGGAAAAGTATCTGTGACTATTTTTGGTCAGGATAAGTTTAAAGCTGGAGATATTAATAATTTCATTACGGGATTCAGAGTTCTTAATCCGGAGTTGTTGATCTGCAATATGGAACCTGAGGTAAAACTTCAGATTGAACTTTCGATCGAAAAGGGTCGTGGTTATGTTCCAGGTGTGGATAATAAACCATCTGAAGAAGAATTTGGAGTGATCCCTATCGATTCTATTTTCACCCCGATCAAAAATGTTAAGTATGATATTGAAAACTATCGTGTCGAACAGAAAACCGACTACGAAAAATTAGTGATCGAAATCTCCACTGACGGATCTATCTATCCTAAAGATGCCTTGAAGGAAGCCGCTAAAATTCTGATTTACCATTTTATGCTTTTCTCCGACGAGAAAATTACGCTCGACTCAGATGAGAAATTTGCCAATGAGGAATTCGACGAAGAGATTCTTCATATGAGGCAACTTCTTAAAAATCGGTTGATCGATCTTGACCTGTCTGTAAGGGCATTAAATTGTCTTAAAGCGGCCGATGTAGATACACTGGGAGAACTGGTTACTTACAATCGCAACGATTTGTTGAAATTCCGCAATTTTGGAAAGAAGTCATTGACAGAACTTGACGATTTATTGGTTAACCTCGGTTTGAGTTTCGGGATGGACATCAGTAAGTATAAATTAGACAAGGAATAAAAGAAATGAGACATAAAAAAAGTTTCAACCATTTAGGGAGGACAACTTCACATCGGCATGCGTTGCTTTCGAATATGGCCAATTCGCTTCTTATCCATAAAAGGATTAGTACGACATTAGCTAAAGCTAAAGCACTGCGCATTTATGTCGAGCCTATCATTACCCGTGCAAAAACTGATTCTACTCATAATCGCCGCGAAGTATTCAGCCTTTTGCAAAGCAAAACTGTTGTTACAGAGCTATTTCGCGATATAATAATTAAAATCGGCGATCGTCCGGGTGGTTATACCAGGATATTGAAAGTTGGAAACCGACTTGGTGACAATGCAGAAATGTGTATTATTGAGTTAGTTGATTATAATGAGAATATGTTATCTGCCCCTAAGAAAGAAGTTGGCAAGAAACGTAGATCAAGAAAAAAAGGTGATGCAGTTGCTGCAGACGGGACTGCCAAAAAAGGCGATGCTCCGAAAGCAGAAGCTAAAGTTGCTGATGCTGAAGAAAAAGCTTAATATTTGTAAAGCTATTATATTAAAAAGGGCAACGTGAGTTGCCCTTTTTTTTGTACTTTTTTTTCATTCGAGCCAACCTTTTGCCATTATCTTTGTTTATGAATTGTTATTTGTATTTTTAAGATGTATTCTTCAGGTAAAAATCATATATTTGAACCAACTAATAGGCATTCACATGGACTATATTAAGAAAAAGCTTCTGGAAAAGGGTGAAAAAGAACGAGCTGTTGTAAAACGTTTAATTGGCGAACACGGAGATGTTATCGTCGAATCTGTTAATATTGATCAAATCCTTACAGGTATGAAAGGGATGACCAGTTTACTGACAGTTACTTCAAAACTTGATTCAGAAAAGGGTATTCAGTATCGCGGACATTCAATTCCAGAGTTACAAGACAAGCTTCCCAAAATTAATCCGGAAGGAGAACCTTTACCTGAGGGACTTTTTTACCTGATGCTTCTCGACGAAATGCCAACGCGCGAAGATGCCGATTATTTGAGTCGCGACTGGTATAACCGTAGTCATGTACCTTACCATGTTATCAAGGTTATTGAAGCGATGCCTGTTACAAGTAAGCCAATGACACAGTTCAGTACCGGTATCATTTCGATGGCAACTGATTCTATATTTCAAAAGGCTCATCGTGCTGGATTAAATAAAAACGATTACTGGGATACAACGTATGAGGATGTAATGAATCTGATTGCCCGTTTGCCGGTGATTGCTGCCTATATTTATCGTCGTAGTTTCAAGGATGGTAGTTTCATTGAACCAGATCGCAATCTTGATTGGGCTGCAAATTTTGCCCATATGATGGGATACGACAGCGAAGAGATTTATCGTTTGTTCCGGATGTACATGTGCATTCATGCTGATCATGAAGGCGGAAATGTTTCGGCACATGCAACTCATCTTGTTGGTTCTGCTCTAAGTAACCCTTATTATTCATATGCTGCCGGTATGCTGGGTCTTGCCGGACCTTTACATGGTTATGCCAACCAGGAGGTAATGTATTGGATATCTGAAATGCTAAAGGAAATCGGTGATAGTACCGATGAAAAAATTATTCGCGACAAGATTGAAGTTTATGTTCGTAAAACAATTTCTGAAGGCAAAGTTATTCCGGGTTATGGTCATGCTGTTTTGCGTGTAACTGATCCTCGTTTTACTGCTCAACAGATTTTTGCTGAAAAATATGTGAAGGATGATCACCTGATTAATATTGTGAACATGCTTTACGATATTGTACCACCGATTTTAAAGTCACTTGGAAAGGTTAAGAATCCATGGCCGAATGTTGATGCATTTTCAGGAGCGCTATTACATCATTACGGAATCAGCGAATACTTCTTCTATACCGTCATGTTTGGTGTAAGCCGGTCGTTGGGTGTATTGGCTCAGTTGGTCTGGGACAGGATGTACAATCTTCCACTCGAAAGGCCTTCGTCCGAAACACTCGAATGGTTCAAAGGGAAAGCCGGAATTTGATTTTGAATTAATTTATATTTCAAAAGGGGATCTAAAAATCCCCTTTTTTTTGTGCTTTAATTTCAGTATTATTCTGTTTTTACTGGTTCTGTAATATTTGGAATTAAGTAGCGCAAATCAAATAATGACGTATTTTTTACTATGAATAATGATATACTACATTGGCTCGATTTTCACCATGTCTTCCCCATATCTTCCCTATACCAGGTCCGTATCACAAGTTAATACATATTGTTGCATAATGTTTTTTGTGATTTAGTTTGAGAAGCTTCCATTTCCGCTTGTGGGAATATGCCATTATTTAAAGTTGAGGATTTAATATTGAAAGTGTACTTCGATAAAATTAATTATTACGCGAATGTTTGAGTAAGCTTAGAATTTGCTTACTTTTAATCTTTGGTTTAAAGATCATCTGAATTGGGTTTTTAATTTAAACAATCAGGTTCAATATTAAATATATACACCATGAAAAGTATCAAAGGATCAAAGACAGAGCAGAATCTGCTAAAAGCATTTGCAGGTGAATCGCAGGCGCGTATGCGGTATGATTATTTCGCAAAGCAAGCCAGGAAAGAAGGACTTGAACAAATTTCAGCTATTTTTGATGAAACAGCATTGAATGAACGTGAACATGCAAAACGTTTTTTCAGTTTTCTTGAAGGAGGACCTGTTGAGATTACTGCAACTTATCCTGCCGGGAAAATCGGAACGACACTCGAAAATCTGAAGGCAGCTGCTGAAGGTGAAAATGAAGAATGGACTTCATTGTATCCCGAGTTTGCAAGAATTGCCGACGAAGAAGGTTATAAAGAGGTAGCCGCTTGTTTTAAGATGATTACTAAAGTGGAAAAAGCCCATGAAGATCGTTACAGGACATTGTACGATAACCTTGAATCAGGATTAGTATTCAAACGGGGTGATAAAGTGATTTGGAAATGCCGCAATTGCGGATATCTTCACGAAGCTGCAAGTGCTCCCCTTGTTTGTCCGGCTTGTTTGCATCCACAATCGTATTTCGAGATCAAAGAATCGAACTATTAATCTTTCTCTATTGAAGGATTGCTATTTGCCCAGTGTAATCAGTAGGTTATTTTTTTTAAATTATTAACTCAAGGATTACACAGGGTATTTATTTCCCTGATTTTAAATTCTTCAAACAGACAAAATGGAGAATCTTGTAAAATATATCGAACAGTTACCAAAGGCAGAACTGCATCTTCATATCGAAGGTACATTCGAGCCCGAATTGATGTTTAAAATAGCTGAACGGAATAATATTCAACTGAAATACACCTCTGTTGATAATTTACGCGCAGCTTATCATTTTTCACAACTTCAGGATTTTCTGGATCTGTATTATGCAGGGACAAGTGTACTGATTTACGAACAGGATTTTTACGACCTTACATGGGCTTATTTATTGCAAGCCAAAGAAAATAACATTATTCATACTGAAATAATGTTCGACCCGCAGTCGCACACTTCGCGTGGTGTAGCCTTTGCGAATATAATAGATGGAATTAACAGGGCTTTAGTTGATGGACAGGAAAAGCTGGGCATTTCTTCAGTCCTGATTATGTCATTTTTACGTCATTTGAGCGAGGAGGATGCATTTAAAACATTGGATGAATCAATTCCTTTCCGGGAAATGATAACTGCTGTAGGGCTTGATTCTTCCGAAAAGGGTAATCCCCCCGAAAAGTTTAGGAATGTATTTATTAAGGCACGCGAATATGGTTTTCTGACTGTTGCGCATGCAGGCGAAGAAGGTCCGCCTGAAAATATCCGGGGTGCATTGGATCACCTATTTGTTTCGCGTATCGATCATGGAAATAGCGCAATGCTCGATACTGAATTAATTGACCGACTGATTTCAGAGAAAATTCCACTTACAGTATGTCCGCTTTCTAATCTTCGGCTTAAAGTGGTGACTGATCTTGGCAATCATCCTCTCAAAGCGATGCTTGATAAAGGAATAAGAGTGACCGTGAATTCGGATGATCCGGCCTATTTTGGTGGATACCTGAACGATAATTATGTAGCGATTGCAGAGGCACTGTCACTTTCAAAAGACGATATTCTTCAATTAGTAAAAAACTCATTTTTATCTTCATTTTTACCTAATAGCATTCGCCAAGCTTATATCAAACTATTGGTGAAATAAAAGCAGGTTTGATGTATTTGTAAAATCATATATGGCACTACAAAGTTAGTGTGTTAATACAATTATCGTATTATGCATTTTTATCAATAATTTCCTTAGAATTGAAAATTGTATATTTGTGATCGGCGCCAAATGATAAAATTTTTCGACAAGTCTCGCTACTAAACCCTGCTTTGAAACAACTTTAATGTAGAACTTCTTTTTCACCAAAAACTTACCGTGAAAAAGTGGAAAGCTCAATAATTTATTCCTTTCAATTCACACCGCATAAGCAAAAAGAATATGTAGGTGTTGCATTCTCAAACACAAAATTCATCGAACAATTGCGGAAATAATGTCACGAAATTCATCTTTCATCGCGTCAATTGCAAGATTCACCGATTACCAGAAATTTACTTTCACCATATCAACTTCGGTCTTTGTGTAATGTTTCTGTAATCTTTTTGTAAGGTATCCGTAACAAATATTACAGAATCATTACAGAAAAGTATTACAAACCTTATTTAAACTTCGAAGAAGGTACTGCTAATATAAATACAACATTAGTTCCTGGCAATTACTTATTCTATTTATAGAATGTAAATTTCTATGTTTTAAATGAGTTTATTTTATTTTATCCTTACAATAATTGAAAGTGGAAATATTTATCAAATTTGTGATTGATTTGTTCGAATGTTCATAAAACACTGTAAATCAATTAAAAGCATTGTTTTTCAATTTCTATTTTCTATATTTGCACCGCTAAATAAAAATTGATAGATGAAGAAGTTAATTGTTTTTACAAGTATTGTATTGTGTATTAATCTTGCTTTTGCAGGGGGAATACTAACAAATGGCAATCAAAGCGCACAATACATCAGGATGTTGTCGCGTAATGCTTCGACCTCGGTTGATGCGGTTTATTACAATCCGGCGGGTCTGATGATGATGGATAATGGGTTCTACATATCCTTGCAGAGCCAGAGTTTATTTCAGACCAAGACCGTTGAAAGCGGATTTCCTTTGCTTCATACTTCAAAATATGATGGAACATTAACTGCTCCAATTTTTCCGACAGCATTTGCAGTTTATAAAAAGGACAAGTTTGCCTTTTCGTTGGGTTTTGGCCCTAATAGTGGAGGCGGAAGTGTTGAGTTTGATAAAGGGATTCCCTATTTCGAAAAGGATATCTCATCACTTGTTCCAAAGTTGGCAGGATTAAGCAAGCTGGGCAAGAATGTGAGCGATTACAAAGTCGATATTTATTTCAAAGGTGAATCGGTTTATTGGGGAATACAGGGTGGCGTCTCTTACAAAGTAAACGATATTTTCTCTGTTTATGGAGGATTGCGTTATGTCCCTGCAACTACAAAATATACTGGTTATTTGAAGAACATTGAATTGAATGTGAACGGGACATTTAAAAATGCATCGTCATTCCTTTCGGGTGAAGTCGCTCCAATAATGACCGGAGCAGCTAAGCAAGCAACGGGAGCAGCTGCAAATGTTCAGCCGTTGATTTCTGCCGGAGCAGGATCATATAACCTTGCTCAGGTTCAAGGTGCTGGATACATCAGTTCCGCAACAAGGACACAACTTGAACAAGGATTATTAGGACTTGGCGTTCCGCAGGCTCAGATTAATCAAATGAATATCGCTCAGGTTCAGGCTGCTTTTACTGCCGGAGCTGCATCATTAAATGGTCAGGCTGCAATAATGGTTGGAACAGCTGCCGCTCTTCAGGATAAAACAGTAGATGTAAAACAAACAGGTACAGGTTATACACCAATCATCGGTTTGAATATTTCACCAGTTACAGGATTGAATATTGGTATCAAATACGAGTTCAAGACGAAACTAAACCTGACAAATGCTACAGTTGTAGATGGAACAGGTAAATTTCCTGATAAAGCAGTAACCGGAAGTGATCTTCCTTCTCTCTTTTCGATTGGAACCGATTATAAAATGACTAAAAAGCTGGATCTTTCAATGTCGTTTAATTCATACCATGATAAAGGAGTTGATTGGGGAAAAAATATTTACGGAGAGCAGCGTACAATGGCCACTAACGGATGGGAAGTTGCTATTGGCGGACAATATCAATTACTTAAGAAATTCGCAGTTAGCGCTGGATATTTACATACTGAGATGGGATGTACAAGGCAATTTCAAAGCGATTTCAGCTACTATAATTCAGGTGATTCATTTGGTGGAGGATTCGAATGGAAACCATGCAAACGATTCACACTCGATGCAGGTATGATTTACACTGCTTATCAGGATGAACAAAAATCATTTACAGATCCTAATTTTGGTTCTTACACCGAAACTTACAAAAAGCACAACATTGGGTTTGCGCTTAGTTTAGGATACCACTTTGGAGGAATTTAATCACCCGCTTTAATTGCGGTATTTACTGATTTCAGATCCTCAAAGTTTTTTGGAACTTTGAGGATCTGTTATTTTAGCCTATCTGGTTTCTGAAATCAGAACTTATTTTGCCTTCTTTGTTGCAACCGACTTGCATTTACAGCCCCCATTCAACTTTGAATCTTTTTATTTATTTGTGGATAAAGTATCTTTTGCTTTTTTTCTTTTCCCGATCTGCTAAATCAGACATCCATAGATACCTTTATCCTTTTTAGTTGCATTAGCCAACAACGGAAAGAATTTTAGATGTTCAATTCAAAGTTTCTTTTCGCATAAACTAAACCCGCCTCAGTTCAGAAATTAATTTTTTTAATAATTTATAACCAGGTTGGAACACCAATTAATCCATTGCTTAAAAAATAAATTGCTTAGTCGTTTTCTTGCCAGTACGACCTGTTTTGGCATAGTGCTCGATTAGTTTTGCACAATAAAATAATCGGGTATGAACATATTGGAATTTGTTGACAAATTTAAGGACGAGCTTAGTTGTAAGGCTTACTTGCGAGATATAAGGCAAAAAGAAGGCGTAACGTGCAAACATTGTGGAGGTAAGAAGCATTACTGGCTTGCAGCTAAGTGGCAGTTTCAGTGCAGTTCCTGCTCCTTCAGAACCACCCTAAGAAGTGGAACAGTTATGGAAAACTCGAATCT
>Ga0118677_10002170_pt1 | contig 40018 bp, 40 predicted proteins | sample AliMusrvi5mmetaG_FD_86154 | JGI IMG/M metagenome (GOLD analysis project Ga0118677, IMG submission 86154) | reverse complement strand
ACTAAAGTAGAGGTCAGAAGATCGTTAGCGACTAAAGATTATCGTCAAGCTATTAACAGTGCTAGGCGACTTTGGGTTGCTATGATTGATAATGATTTCTAATTTTATGACAAAAATATTTTTTTAAAATAATTTTTTTAAAGTCAATAATTAAATCAAAATCCAATAAAGATATTGCTTTATATTTAATACTTAATTCATAAGGAAGCGTGTATCTATTTCTAGTTTCAGATGAATTTTTATTAGAATGCCCTGCTATCTCTTCAATAACGTCAATATTTACTTCCTTTGATTTCAACTCATTACACACTAAATGCCGAAAAGAATGAAAAGTCTTTTTATCATTCTTTTCAATACCCACACCACACTTCTTTCTATACCTTCCAAACCATTTTGAAAAATAACGAGTAAGCTGTTCAATGTTACATGACTGTATTTCTGAAAAAATCGGCTTTCCATCGGGAACAGATTCCACGTATTCTAAAAAACCCAGTTGTATCAATTGTTGATGGATAGGGATTTTTCTTTTTGATGATTTTGTTTTTAAGGTCTTCCCACTATCTCTATCTGGAGTGATATCAAAGTAATGAACACCAGACTCCAAATCCTTTTTAATATCGTTTTTTGATAATTGGTAACATTCTCTAAGCCGACATCCTGAATAGAGAGCGATTAACGGAATCCATTGTTCACTAGGTCGTTTATGCAAACCGGACCGATATTCGTTACTTTCAAATAATTTTTTTAAATCATTATCATCGAAGGGGTCACGATCTTCGTATTCGGCAGTGTCACGCACATTCTGTTTATTAAAACGCTGGAGTGGTTTCGCCAAATCACCACTTAAATAATCATTATCAGAACACCATGAAATGAATGTTATCAGTATGTTAAATGTTTTCTTAATGGTAGCGAGAGACAACCTATCTTCAGCAGGAATAGATATTTTGTGAAGTTCGGAAACCGATTTTTTCCTGTATCGCAGGATTTTCTTTCTATTTTTTGGTAGCTTGCTATAAATTTCTTTAAACTTTACAATATCTTGTGATTCAATTGACGAACACAATTTGTTTCCGATTACCTCCGTCAGCAGAGAAATTATTGGTCGAAACTCCTTATCTTCATAAGTGGCACTCCACCGCATTCTGTTTTCATCACAAAATTTATCGACCACTTCACTCAACAGATTGACATTGCTTTGTTTTTTATGATTCTCAGATTGGATAATCGCTAATTCAGTATTTGAAACTATCTTGAACCCACTCCCCTCCCCTGTCGTATCCTTGACGTTCCCTAACAAGAAGAAATCATTATCAATCATAGCAACCCAAAGTCGCCTAGCACTGTTAATAGCTTGACGATAATCTTTAGTCGCTAACGATCTTCTGACCTCTACTTTAGTGGTCTGATACTGACTTTTAATGGATTGAGGAATTCGGCACCGGAAATAGTAAGTGCCATATCGATTTTGAGAGATGAAAATAGGAGAAGCGCAAGACATTGTGTACCACCTGTGTGTACCACCAATGAAAATGCGCTTCCTGTGCTAAAATATCTAATTGAATTTACTAGATATTTTTTATGAATTGGTCGGGAAGAGAGGATCACCGATTTTTTTCAATTATAGCACATTTTCAATGACTTAGTTAATAAAAATTGCCGTTTTGTGAACCTATAATTGAAAAAAATCGGTGATCCTCTCTTCCCGACCACAAAAATACGCAGTTAAGCGATTTCTGTTTTTTGGAAAAAGCTGAAAAAAAGTACCCAACGAGTAAACAGATTTATAAAAGGCCGACTTGGTGCAAACTGAGTCGGCTCTTTTTTTATAATTTTTTAATCCGGTCACCGTTAATTTCTTCTACTACCATTTCCCTCTGCACAATCCTGCCGCCTTTGCGCGCATCAATTACAAGACCATAGCTGCCCTGGTGCCAAGCAGTAACCCTGCCGACGAATTTGATGCAATAATTGATTGAGCCGTAAACACGGGCCTCACATTGCTCTTGTCGGTACATACCCACTGCCCGGCGATACCGGGCTTCAGTATACGGGTGGTAGAAATAACTAGTCGTCGATGATGCTGTCGGGCTGTGTTAAGTTTTGATGCCTGTTCTTTCTACCCTCCTCGTTGCGCAAAGGTCGGTGAGCTGTTGATTCGGCAATAAACGTCAACTTTTTGCTACTTGACTCAGCAAGGAAATCGGGCTATTTTGTATGTGTGATTATATGAATATATGTTCAACTGTGAGAGTGATATGATTTTGTCATTAGGCAATAACGAACCACAGGATCAATGCGGAGTCAGGTGCATTCATCAAGATCGTGTCAGGACGGCCCGCCAGGCCGCATTGCTTTCTCGGGAAAATGAGAGCATGGCAAACCTGTTCAAAACCATGAGCGATCCTAATCGGTTAAAAATCCTCTGGGCATTAGGAGAGGGTGAAATGTGCGTTTGCGACCTGGCCGCCTTGCTGGACAGCTCGGAATCTGCGGTCAGCCACCAGTTACGCCTGCTCCGCCAGATGTGCCTGGTCAGCAACCGGCGCCAGGGGCAGGTGCTCTATTACCGGCTTAACGACGATCATGTGCAAACCTTGATCCAAATCGCCCTGGAGCACATCAGGGAATAACCTCTGCGTGTGGACCATAACCATGACATTTGCTTACGAAATCACCCTCGCCGCCTGGAATTTGCTGGAACAATCCGCCGTCTATATTTTGTTAGGCCTGCTGGTGGGCGGTCTGCTCAAGATATTTCTTTCTCCGGACTATGTTGCCAGGCATCTGGGAAAGGGGAAAATCGCCTCTGTTTTCAAGGCGGCCCTTCTGGGTATTCCCATTCCGCTCTGTTCCTGCGGGGTTTTGCCCGCTGCTGCACAGTTGAAGAAACAGGGCGCGAACAACGGTGCGACCACCGCATTTCTCATCTCCACGCCGGAGTCGGGTGTGGATTCCATCGCCCTTTCTTGGGCCCTGCTTGATCCAATCATGACTGTCGCCCGTCCGGTTGCAGCCTTTTTTTCAGCTTTTATCGCCGGACTCATGGAAAACCTGTTTTTCTATAGAGAGGGGGTGGCGGAACCGCTGCAACCCTTGAAAATATTGGCCTCTCTGGCAAGCGTTTGCCAAGATACTTGTTGTGCGGATCAGGGCGGGAAGAAGACAGGGCCGTGGAGTGTCTTTAAGGACGGTATGCGGTACGCGGTCACCGATATCTGGGGGGATATTGCCGGTTGGTTTTTTATCGGCATAGTTGTTGCCGCCTTCATCACGGTTCTGGTTCCGGACGACCTGATTGCCAGGCATTTGGGCGGCGGCATCGGATCGATGCTCTTGATGCTGGTCGTCAGTATTCCCATGTACATCTGCGCAACCGCCTCGACACCGATTGCTGCGGCTTTGATTATCAAAGGTGTCAGTCCGGGAACCGCCTTGGTGTTTCTCCTGACCGGTCCGGCTACCAATATCACTAATCTGGTCGTTATCAACAAAATTCTAGGGAAAAAAGGGGCATTGCTCTATCTGGTTTCCCTCTCGGTGATCAGTGTGCTTTGCGGCCTGGTGCTCGATGCCCTCTACTTCTCTCTCAGCATCTCAGCTGCGGCTACGATAGGAACGGCAACCGAGGTGCTGCCGAACTGGCTGATGCTGGGCGCGACCTGCCTGTTGCTGCTATTCTCGGTATATCCGCTGCAGCGATGGCTCTTCCGGCTGAGATCGGTACCCGCGTGATACGACAATAAGGGATTGACCATAAGGTTCCGCAGGAGTGTCCAGGTCTTCTGGATTGGGAAGAGACCAGGCAGGATGGTCGGTTTTGATTTCGGTTGCAGTTGTCAGCCTCGTCGAGGCCCAGTTTTTTTTCAGGGTTATGCGGTCTTTACGATATTTCTGGTGCAACTAGTCCGGTGTCATCGGGTATAATGTGTGAGATGATATTTAAGAAAGTGAGGTTGTTCTTATGCGAAATCTTTTCCAACCCCTGCAAATCGGCGCACTTACCTTGCCGAACCGTATTCTCATGGCCCCGCTCACCCGGTGTCGTACGATAAGCGAGCATGTCCCCACCCCGCTCATGGCCGAATATTACGCCCAGCGGGCTAGCGCTGGGTTGCTCATTGCCGAGGCCACCATGGCTATGGCCGGGCATTCCGCCTTCTGGAAGGAACCGGGTATTTATTCGGAATCTCAGGTCGATGGCTGGCGACTGACCACCGAAGCGGTGCATCGGGCCGGAGGCCGTATCTTCCTCCAGATTTGGCATGGCGGTCGTGCCTGCCATCCGCTGCTCAATCATGGGATGCCACCGGTCGGTCCCAGCGCGATTGCGATCACCGATGATACGGTGCTGACCCCGGAAGGCAAAAAACCCTATGTCGTGCCCCGAGAACTGGGCGACGAGGAACTGGCCGGTATTGTCGCCGGGTTTGGGAAAGCAGCGGAGAATGCCAAGGCTGCAGGTTTTGATGGGGTTGAGGTGCACGGGGCCAACGGCTACCTGTTGGATCAGTTTCTTCGTGACGGCTCAAACAAACGCACCGGCCCTTATGGCGGCTCGATTGAAAACCGGGCCCGCCTGCTCCTGGAAGTATTGACAGCGGTGTGCACCGTATGGGGGAATGATCGGGTTGGTCTGCGCATTTCGCCACTCAATAGCTTCAACAGCATGATCGACAGCGATCCAATCGGCCTTGCCTCCTGGTTGGCAACTCGGCTCAACGATGTCGGGTTGGCCTATCTGCACCTGATGCGCAGCGATTTTTTCGGGAAGCAGCAGGGCGATGTGTTGACGCCGGTGCGCGAGCGCTACCAGGGGGGGCTCATTGCTAACATGGGCTATACTGCCGAAGAGGCGGAAAAGGCGATTGCCTCGGGCCAAATCGATGGCGTGGCCTTTGGCACCGCTTTCCTTGCCAATCCCGATCTGCCGGCGCGGATCAAGGCCGGGGCTCCGCTCAATTCGCCCAATCCAGCCACCTTCTACACTCCGGGGCCGGTGGGCTACACTGATTACCCTTTTTGGAAAAGCGCCTGAACATGCAGGACCGCGACGACCAGGGACTGAAAGCGGAGAGTAATCGCAAGGCGCCTTTGTTCGCCTTTAAGGCGCGGGCAAGGAGTTTCACCTTTGCCCTGGATGGTGGCCGGGTGCTGTTGACCACACAGCACAACGCCTGGATACATGCGGTGGCCACGGTGCTGGTGGTGATAGGGGCAGTGGTTGTGCGTGTTTCTCGGCTGGAATGGGGGTTGCTCATTCTGGCGATAGCGCTGGTCTGGGCTCTAGAGGCCTTGAACACCGCTCTTGAATTGCTCGCCGACGAAGTTTCGCAGGAACAACGGCAACGGATAGGTAAGGCGAAGGACGTGGCCGCCTTCGGTGTCCTGGTGGCGGCCATGGCATCGGTGCTGATAGGGCTCTTGGTCTTCCTGCCGCATTGCTTCCTTTAAACCAAAACATACGCCGCCTAGCGTCAGAGACCGACCCATGAGTCTGAGTGAATTTGAACTGAAACGAACCAAGAAACTGGTCGCTGCCTTTGTCGAGAAACATCGTCCTGAACCGCATATCCGTCAGAATGTTGATTTATGTTATCGCCAGAAAGGGCAGAGTGTCGAAATTTTCGAGATACGTCCCCGCTGGAACAACCCCAAAGAGAAACACGAAATTCCGATTGCCAAAGCCACCTATGTCAAAACCCGGCAATGCTGGCGGGTTTTTTGGCAGCGCAGCGACTTGAAGTGGCACCGCTACGATGCAAATCCGGAAGTGCGGTTGGTGGAGGAATTCCTCGATCTGGTCGAACGCGATGAATTCGGCTGTTTTTTTGGTTGAAGTTTTGCCATCCCTATCCAGCGTTTTTGAGGAGTTTTCGTTAAACCAGACGACTCAGAACAGTAAATAGCTGCACCCAAGGAGCCGATTCCCTCCACTCTTTGGTGGATGATGCCGATACGCAGACAACTGGTTTGCCACAGGGTTGATGCTGTACCTGGAAGGTGAGCACAGCGCAGCCTCAGGGCTTGGGCAGCGTGATGGTGCGATCAAAGACAGGGAGCCATATCTCCTCTTGGTGATTAAATGTTTTCACAACCACCCTGTCAGGGTACAGATAGAGAGAATTTGTCCAGATCGTCCCACTATTCATGTCTTTGTTGTGGATATTGGTGACCTGGCCCGCATAAACATTGACGGGTGAGGCATAGCTTTCTTCCAGCGGGGGCGTGTGGGTGTGGCCGGAAACCCAGAGGAATACCTGCGGGTTGTTCATCAGGATTTCATGTATGGTCTCAGCTGGTTGAGCAATATAATTAGGCGTGTTGACAAATCGTTTATAGTCGCGCAGGGTTCCTTTTAATGGCCCATGGAAAATTATGATGGTGGGCGTCTTGAGATTTTTACCCAACTCCGAACGCAGCCAGGCAATTTCCTGTTCAGACATCCCGGAAAGATGATCGGGGTGATCTGCCGAGAGAAAAATCAGCAGATAGCCGCCGACATTCCTGCTGTAAAAGTAATGAGTGAGGCCGAAGGTTTTGCAGAATTGGCGTAGTTTTGCTTGCTGCGTGGCCTGTGAGCCCATGCTAAGCCTTTTGCTATTAGGCTCAGGGCTCTCGTAGATGTAATCGTGATTGCCGGCAATGGGATACAACGGTTTGTGTAATACGCTGAAAAATTCCTTTGCTGCCGCATACTCGGCATCAGTGCCGAAATACTCGCAGATATCGCCCACCGCTATCACCATCTCAACGTCTTCCCAGGAATTGATCTTTTCTAAAACATGCTTTTTGTTTTCGAGGTCTTTCCCTGGCAGATGCGGATCTCCCAGGATAACAAGATGGTGGTACGCCCCGCTGGTTTCTGTTGTCTCATGGGGTAATTTCCCGCATGCGCACAGGCAAACGACTAGGGCAAGCGCTGCAACGATAAACGCTTGCAGGGATGTTCTTCTGTTGGGTCTGTTCATAGGCTGTTCCGTTTGGTCAGTCGGCAAGTTCTTGGCCGGTTCTGGAAAAATGATGTAGACTTCTCAATATGAAAAAATCGGCAACAGTTCAAGGAATGTTGTACGAGCAGTCAATGTTGCTGATTGTTGTTGTGCAGAAGAAAGACAGGGGAATGATCAGCTGCCCGTTTACTCACTGTTATGCATAAGGAAGGATCGATGAGCGTAGGTGAAAAAATCAAGGATACCTTGAGCGAGATCAAAAAACGTCTAACCCGTCTCGATGACCAGCCATTGGGGAAGGCCGCGCTGGTGATCATCCTTTTTCTCGACATTTTTATCCTTATATCAATCTTCAACGGTCTTTACGAACACACTAAGCAGCTCTCCTCCCCCGATGAGTATGTCCCCAATTCCTGCCGGGAGATCGTTATCAACCGTCACTGGAACGCCACCAACCGAACAGAAAACCTTTCCCAGATCATTATCTCCTCCAGCAACAGCTACTATCGGCTCGATGCGAAGAAGAAAGAACAGCACCCGGTCTGTGCGCCCTATACCAATCTTTTGGATCAAATTCAAAGCGACAAGGCACTGACAGGTATCTTTGAAGACCGCAATAAATCGGAAAGGGAAGCAAAAGAACTGCAGCGGGCAATCGATAGTCTGAAAGGTGCCTATGATACCTCTTTGCTCGAAACCATTGCCAAGCAGGAAAACCAAACAAAGGTCAGTGCCACCAAAGAGGATTTTCAGCATAAAACAAGCGCCCTTAACATATTGAAAACCCGGATCGCAGCGCTGGATCAAACGATCGACAGCAATCCAAAAATTAAACTGCTCTGGGAAAGGCTGCAGGGCCTTCAGGAACAGGATCGGCAAACCATACTAACCGATCTGCGCACCTTGAATTTCTGGTATCCGGTAAAGAAGCTGGCAATGCAGATGCTTTTTCTGCTGCCGCTCCTCGCCGTGTTTTATGTCTGGAACAGCGTCAGTATCAAAAATAACCGGGGGCTCCAGGTGCTGGTCTCTGCGCATCTTGTGGGAGTCTCGTTTATCCCGATACTCTGCAAGATCCTCGAAACGGTCTACGACATTATTCCTAAGAAATTACTCAAGAGACTCATCGATCTCCTGGAGTCGTTAAAGCTCGTTGCGATTTGGCACTACCTTGTTATGGCGCTCGCCATCGCGGCTGCGTTGTTCCTGATCTATATTTTCCAGAAGAAGCTTTTTTCCCGGGAAAAACTGATTGAACGCAGAATAGCCAAAAACGAATGTCAGCAATGCGGCAAGCATCTGCCTGTCGGAGCGCAGGCCTGTCCATTCTGCGGATTTGCCCAGTTCAAATCGTGTTGTAACTGCAGCATGTTGATGCATGTTCACGGGAAGTATTGCCAGCAGTGCGGAAAGCTGTCAGCAGACTGAGAGTGTTTGCAACAGCAGGCAAATCATGCAAAGATTTGTTCCCTTCTGCATTGCGTATACTCTATCCGAAATTCCCCTCCGAATTTTCCTTTCAGGCCCATAAACGGTTGCAATACTCTCAACAGAGGAGTTGTCCTTGGAACTCATACTGAGTGATTTACAAATCCCTTTTGAAAAAGACGGGATGGACGAATACGTCAAAGCCGCTTGCCAACAGTTGCAGATAGGCACAAACAAGATCACCATCGCCAAAATTCTGAGTAAATCTCTTGATACCCGGAGTGAAGAACAATTTTATTACAATCTCTCACTCGTGGTCAACATACCCGATAGCTTTGAAAACAAGCAGGATTTCCCTGTTTATAAAGAGCAAGTACATGTTTCCAGGAAAAGAGGAGGTCTGAAGGATAGACCGATAATCGTAGGTTTCGGTCCTGCCGGCATGTTTGCCGCTCTTGAGCTTATTAAGTATGGGCTTAAACCGATCATCTTTGAACGAGGGAAGAAGATAGAAGAACGCTCCGTTGATGTGCAGCAATTTATAGCAACAAGGGAGCTCAACCCTGAGTCCAATATTCAATTTGGTGAAGGCGGCGCCGGTTCCTACTCAGACGGCAAGCTGTTTTCCCGGAGAAACAATAATACCAGCTCTGTCAACCGGGTGTTGCAGACCTTTATCAAGTTTGGTGCGCCTGAAGAAATCGGGTATATCAGCAAGCCCCATTTGGGCACTGATGTGTTGTGCACCATAGTTAAGAATATACGGGCCTCTATCCTCGAAAACGGTGGCGAGATCCACTATGGCGCAAAAATGACGGATATCCTGATAGCAGAGGATACGGCCACGGGTATTATCATCAATAATGACAGGGAGTACCTTGCATCAAGCATCTATCTTGCCTTGGGCCATTCCGCCCGCGATACCGTTGCGATGCTGCATGCAAAAGGGGTGGCGATGGAACAGCGGCCGATTTCTGTCGGGGTAAGAATCGAGCACCCTGCTGCCCTTATCAATAGAATGCGCTACGGGCCTAAATATCATAATTTTAAAGGGTTAGGGGCTGCCACCTATTCTTTAAATTACACCGATCGAAACATCCGCCGAGGTGTCTATACCTTCTGCATGTGTCCTGGCGGTGAGGTGGTGAATGCTTCATCTGATCACGGCATGCTGGTTGTCAACGGGATGAGCTACTCGCGCAGGGCGTCACCCTACTCAAATGCAGCCCTGGTGGTCAGCTGCCATGGCGACGATTATACCGCAACCGGTCCTTTGGCAGGTGTGGAGTTCCAGCAGGAGATTGAGCGCAAGGCTTTTGATGCCGGGGGCGGAAGATGGCAAGTCCCTGCACAGAATCTGATGCATTTTTTAGGAGAGAACACCTCTGCAGGCTTGCATGAAAATTCCTACAAGATGGGAGTGGTTCCTGCTGATCTGAAAGATATCCTGCCCGGCTTTGTGGTTGAGGTGCTGTCGGCCGCTTTTCAGAAATGGAAAAAAGAAGTGCCCTTATTTGTTTCAGATCAGGCGATTTTGTTAGGTGCAGAAACACGTACTTCCTCGCCTGTACGGATAAAGCGCAATGAACGATATGCATCAGTCACTGTCAAAAATTTGTATCCAATAGGCGAAGGTTCAGGATACACCGGCGGTATAACAAGTTCTGCCGCCGATGCGATAAAGGCTGTCGAATTGCATGTATTGTAAGATAACCCATGAGGCGGCATTGATTCTTGGAGAGTTCGGTATGTGTGTAATACACAACTTGCCGAGGTTTGAGAAAAATGTCTGCCAACGTTATTTTTAGGGGGCAAGGGCCAGTCGGTGGGAATTTTTGAGCGCTATCCGTTCCTCTTCTCCCTCAGTCTTTTCACCAGGCTGCGTGCAGTTGCAGGAGAGCGACAATGAGCAGGGTGGAAAAGAAAGAACCGTTGAGGATAAGAAACATAAATCGGTAATTTTGAGTTGTTTTTTTGAAAAATAGAGAAATGCAGAAGATCGTCAGAATTCCTGCCATGAGGGCAATGCTGAGGCGTGCTCCTGTTTCGAGTTGATTGCCATCAAGGGTGAAGGCAAGAGCGACCACGATGAAAGCCATGATCCAGGCCAAGGTGATTCTTGTCAGGCTCTGATTAGAAAAAAAAATGATCAGTGACGGTCGCTGCACCGCGCGATAATCTTCATGATGGGATAGGAGGATCATGCAGAAATGGGGTATCTGCCAGAGGAAGAATAGGGCGAAAAGGAGCCAGGCGCGGCTGTCGGTCAGCATTCCTCCAGCGGCTGTCCAGCCGATCAAAGGGGGCAGGGCTCCTGCCAGGCCACCGGGGAACAGGGCGAAAACCGAGTTGTCTTTCAGCGGGGTATAAACGCCGTTATACAGAATGAAGGCCGCCGTGCCCAGCAGCAGCGTTTGCCGGTCTTCCGTACCTAGCCACAGGATCGTCAGGCCAAGGACGACCATCGTGGCACTGAACCAAGCTGCCGCGCGTCGGCTGAGGCGGCCGGTCACCATCGGCCGATTGCGGGTGCGGACGAAGAGGCGGTCTGTCGAGGCCTCCTGCAGACTGTTGCATGACGCTGCCCCGCAGGCCAGGAAAAAGACCCCGCTGATCACAACGCCCAGTGCAGGTGTCAGTTTCGGTACCCTGAGGATAAAGCCGAAACCGGCTGAACCGGCCACCGCCACGCAGAGGGCGGCCTTGGTCAGTTGTATCCAGGGTCGAAGCGAGGCGGCAACTGGCTGCCAGAAAGGCTGTCTCTTCCGCATACGGGGACGATGCTATTCGCCCTTCTGTTCGAGCCAGGTTTCATAATCCTTCTGGGACACGACTTTGAGCTTGGCCAGCATCTTTGAGTGATCGATACCGCAGTACTCGGCGCACATGATGTCGAATTCCCCCGGTTCTTTCGTCATGAACCAGACATAGGTAGGATAATGTTTAACCGCATCGACCTTAACCCGAAAGGCTGGCAGGTGGAAATTGTGGATCACGTCAAGTGACTCGATGTTCAGTTTGATTGGGGTGTGTGCCGGGACCACGAGGAGGCTCTCCGATTCTTTGTCATTGTTGTAGACAAAGATCCAGGTAAACATCTGGGCCAGGACTTGGATCTGAATAGCTCCGGCAGGCGCGGAACGTAGTCCCGTATATGACTTCCAACCAACCACAAACATAGAAAGAGCAATAAGGGTAGGGACTACCGTCCACACCAGCTCAAGTTTCCAGTTGCCTCTGATGTCTGCGGGCTGGGGGTTGCGGCTGCGTCGATAGCGGATAACAAAAAAAATCATAGCCAGTGTTATGCCGGCCAGGAGGACTGCGGAGATTATAAATATGTACCAGAACGCCTGGTCAATGCCGACGACAGGATCCATTGTTTCTTCCCTTGTTTAGTGACGAAATGCGACATCCCAGAAAATGAAACTGATCATGATGGCCAAAAAACAGATCGTGCCGATTAAAGAAAACTTGATGGCCCTGCTCTCATATTTAAGATGCATGAAAAAAAGCAGCACCAGCAACACTTTGGTGCTGGCGATTCCGAGGGCGATGAATACGTTGTACATCCCGAGATCAATATAGCTCACCCCGATCGTGACTCCGGTGAGTACGAGCAGGGCAGCGAGGACCAAGCCCAGGGTCTTGTAGGACGTGAGATGCTGTTCGGCGAAATCCATTGCCGGCTCCTTGGTTTCTTTACAGGATCAGGTAGAAGAGCGGGAAGACGAAAATCCAAATAAGGTCCACCAGATGCCAGTAGAGGCCGGAATTTTCGAGCAGGGAAAAACGCTGCGCGGTGATTTTGTTCTGGTACACGCGCACAAAGCTTAAGCCCAACAGGGTCATGCCGATGAGCACATGCAAACCATGGAGACCGGTAATCACATAATAGAGCCCGAAAAATATATTTTGGCCGTGTGGACCACTCGTCAAGGTCGGTGAGTTGGGGTAGATGTCATGTGCGAATTTGTGTCCCCATTCAAAGTACTTGTTGATGAGAAAAACGACCCCGCAGAGAAAGGATGTAGCCAGCAGCAGCAGGCAGAATTTTTTCGCCTCCTGCCTGATCGCCGTGATCGAGGCGGCGACGGTACAACTGGAAACCAGGAGGATAATAGTGTTCAGCGAACCGATAATACGGTTGAGCTCTTTGCCGCCTTTAGCGAAATCACTGGAATAATCATAAAAATAGACGGCATAGAGCACGAAGAGTCCCCCGAAAAGAATGATTTCCGTATAAAGGAACAACCACATACCGATGCGAATGCCAGTCTGGTCGGGCTGGCGTGCCATGGGCATTTTTTCCTGCGGGTTTGAGAGTCTATTGTCGGGCATTCGATGCAGAGGCCGAATTCAGTTTTTGGGAGGATTTGCCAGGATATCCGAAAAATCATAAGGATATTCTTTGATTTTTGGTTCCGTGATGAAGTTATGCAGGGGTGGCGGGGATGGAATTGCCCATTCCAGGGTACAGCCTCCCCAGGGATTGGCCGGGGCTGCTGTCCGATTTTTCCGCAAGCTGAGCATCAGGTTAATCAGCATCAGGATAATGCCGCTGAAAAGCAGTACCCCGCCGACAGTAGCCAGCTGGTTGCCTTGGGAGAATTGGGGGAGATAGTCATAGGAGCGACGTGGCATACCCTGGAGGCCGAGGATGAACATCGGCACAAAATGAAACATGAAGCCCACGGTAGCCAGGGTGGCGGCAATATAGGCTCGGCGGAAATTGTACATGACCCCAAACATTTTTGGCCACCAGTAATGGAGGGCGGCAAAGAAAGCGAAGCCAGTGCCGCCTAACATGGTGAAATGGAAATGGGCAACCACGAAATGGGTGTCGTGGACATGAATATTAGTGCCGGCGGACCCCAGAACGAGACCGGTCAACCCACCGACGGAGAACAGGTAGATGAAGATCAGGGCGTACAATAGGGGCGGGGTCATTTCGATTGAGGCCTTATAGAGCGTGGAGACCCAGGAAAAGACTTTGATTGCCGAGGGGATGGCTACCAGGAAGGTCAGCAGGGAAAAGACAAACACCGCGGTATCGCTCATGCCACTGACAAACATATGATGAGCCCAGACCAGCGAGCCGGCAATAGCGATACCCATCGAGGAAAAAACGATTGCCCGGTAGCCGAAGATGGCCTTGCGTGAAAAAGTGGGGATGATCTCGGAAATAACCCCCATGCCGGGGAGGATCATAACATAGACTGCCGGATGGGAGTACATCCAGAAAAGGTGCTGGTAAAGGATCGGATCGCCGCCTTTATCGGGGTCGAAGAGGCCAATACTGAACAGCCGTTCCGCAATGACCAGCAGCAGGGTTATCGAGATCACCGGCGTGGCCAGGAGCTGCACCCAGGCCGTTGCATAGAGCGACCAGGTAAAGAGCGGGATCTGCAGCCAGCCCATGGCAGGGGAACGTTTCCGGTGGACCGTGGTGATGAAGTTGAGCCCGGTCAGCATTGAGGACATGCCGAGTATAAAGGCCGCAAACACTGTCAGGGGCACATTGTGTTTGGTACCGATGCTGAAGGGCACGTAAAAGGTCCAGCCCGTATCAGGAAAACCGCCGGCAGTGAACAGGGAGAAGATTGCCAGCAGCCCCCCGAACATGTACAGGTACCACGATAGCAGGTTGAGCCGGGGGAAAAAGACATCGTCGGTGCCTAATTGGATCGGCAAGAAAAAATTGCCGAAGATCGCCGGAATAACCGGGATCACAAAAAGGAAGATCATAATCACCCCGTGGAGGGTGAAGGCGGAGTTATAGACTGCAGCAGACATGATCGTCCGGCCCATGGTCATCAACTCGATGCGAAGGAGCAATCCGATAGTCAGGCCGATCACGAACCAGAAAAGGATCGCCCAGAGATACATCAGGCCCAATCGTTTATGATCATGGGTCAGGAGCCAGGACTTGATGCCGACCGTACCAGGGGGGGACGGTGTTTCGTAGAAGGAAGGTGTCGTGACCATGATCTAAGGAGTAGAATTTGATTGTGAAGGATTTCTTTTTCTGAGAAAGCGCAGGAAAAACAGGCCGCCAATAAGGAGTGTCGTCACGGCCCCTATCCTGAACAGGAGGAACACCTGCTGGTTTTGTCGGGGATTGGCGGGCAGGCAAAAGGCAAGGATTCGGCGAATGGAAGTTGCCGGTGTCCCCTTTGCTGCCTCGGCAAGGGCGAGGTCGACATCACCGGAGATAAAAGAGCCGTAGACGTATTTGATGATCTTGCCCTCCTTGTCAAGGACCGCGAGTGCCGACGGATGGATAAAGGTAAGGTCGTCTTTCTTTTTGAAGGTGTAGCCGATGGCTCGGGTCACCTTGCGAATGTTGTCGCGGTCGCCGGTGAGAAAGACCCAATCGCTTTCCGGGAAATCCTTGGCAAGGAGTTGGATGTAGTTGGGTTTGATCAGGGCCGCTGTTTCGGGGGTGTCGTCGGCATTGAAGCTCAGGCTGATCACGCGGAAACTGCCGGCGGCATGGCTGCTTCGGCGTACGGCATCCGCCAGGTTCGCAAGATCAAAAGAGCATAATTGCGGGCAGCTGTAATAGACCGGCAACAGCAGGGTGGGCCGATCGATCAACTGCTGCAGGGTGACGGTTTTGCCTTGCTCGTTCTTGAAAACAGCATCAAGAGGTACAAATCCGCCTGTCTTTTCCTGAACCCACTCTCCGGAGGCAACCTCTGGTTGCTCGGGCGTCGTGGTCTGTTGTTCGTGAGCCGTTTCCTTACCGGAGGGGCCATGGCCAGCCGCCGTTATAGGCCATGAAAAAAGCAGCAGGGCCAACAGCCAGCAGGCTGGATGCGCCGGGCTTTTCGGCCTCATTTCATGGCGCCGCTACCCAGGTTAACCGTGACGCTTTTCGCAAATTGATGTTTCAACTTGGTTGATTTTCTGTCCGGGCCGTAGGCAAGGAGGATAACGGTATCAGCGTTGGGTTCAATAACACCGTCGTCGGCATTACCGCTCTTCAGGGGGATGGAGAATTCTAGGGTGGTGGTCGTTCCGGTTTCACTGCCGCCAATCACGGTTACGTTATCCTTGCCGCCTCTTTTGGTGATCGGGACATGTTGGGTTGGTTGGTTACCAAACTCATCTGAGATCTCCACTTTGCCGTCCTTGACAAACCCGAGGATAATGTGGGCATCTTTCATCATGTCGGTGGGATGGAAACCAACGCCCACCCAGCCCGTAGTGGGAGCGGAAAGCTTAATGGCCAGGTTTCCTCCCTCGATGCTCCAATCAAAGGTCATTTTGTCGACCGTGAGCGAATGCTGGTAACCGGCGGCGTGGAGATCAGCGGTGAGCAGCAGGGCCAGGCAAACGGCTCCCAGCATGGAACATGCGGATTTGATCACTGACATGATATTTCCTCTTGCGTGTTGATTGGGTTGGTAAAGACTGTTTCAGTCTGTCTGGTATTTTTTCTCAGTGGCCATAGACCAGCTGGCCGCCGGAGAAGCCGAGCCCAACGGCGCAGACTAGGCACAGGGCGTAGATGAGAAAGAGTTTTTTTGTATCGGTCCCCTGTCGGTTGAGCCAGACGGAGTAGCCCAGAAGACCGGTGAGCACCACCGCCAGAACCATTTTGATGATGATGAGCGGTTGGTAGCGGCCAGCATACAGATGCTGCCAGTCAAAAATGCCGGCAATGATAGTGGGCACGATAAAAATCAGGGCCAGCACGGAACAATGCAGGCAGGTTTTTTGAAAATCAGATTTTTTTGTGTACCAAGCCAGAAAACCAAAGAAAAAACAACCCATGACCATGCCCATGGGGATATGGGTCAGTGCCGGATGAAGAGGATGGGTAAAGCCAATTTTTACCAGCAGGGCATATAATGATTCGATCATGATCCACCTCGGATTCTATGGATTAAAGTGATTGGTAACTCTTTCCTCTGATTCATTTTTACAACGAGCATTCTAGGATTTCTACTATAAACATAAAAAGAAGGGTGGGTTAAGAGTAATTATAACAAAATGATGGATTTTTTTTTTGCCTTTTGTCGGGGCATTGCTGTCCTGTCGTACGAGGTTCATTGATGTGGGATTTTAGAATTTTTGTTTTTTCTTTCGCTTGTCAGTAAAGGGCATCTCATTAACCACCGCTGATTCCGTCTTGAGCTTTAAGTAATTCTGATAGTGTTCCCGCTGCAGTGTACCACCTTCTACAGCCTGCAAAACAGCGCATCCGGGTTCATTGGTGTGGCAGCAATTGGTGAAACGGCAATCTGGCGATAATTTTTGGATATCATCGAAGTTGTCCTCTATGCCTTCATTGGCAACCAAAATCCCCACTTCGCGCATCCCCGGCGTATCGATGAGCATTGCACCCTGCTCAAGAAGTATAAGCTGACGACGAACGGTCGTATGGCGTCCTTCTCCTGACGTACTCACTCTTCCGGTCTTTAAAGTATCATGCCCTGTGAGTTGGTTAATGAGCGTACTCTTGCCAACACCTGAGGAACCCACCAGGCAGTAGGTTTTTCCACAGCCCATTATTTCTTTGACCTGGTCGACACCAGCTCCGGTTACATTGCTGAGAGCAATAATCCTGGCCGTAATCCCGACACAACGGATTTTCGTAAGTAATTGTGCCAATGCATCTGCACTCACCAGATCTGTTTTGGTCAGGATGAGCAATGGTTCAACGTGACCTTCACTCGCCATCAACAGATACCGTTCCAGTCTGCTCACATTAAAATCGTAGTGACACGATTGAACGATGAAGACCATGTCAATATTTGCAGCGATCATCTGCAGGTTGAGGCCCTTCCCCGCAGACTTCCGCCGGAGAAACGATTTTCTGGGCAGAACAGTATGGATGCTCGCTGCATTATCAGCGTCGTGATACTGCACACAAACCCAATCACCGACGCAAGGCATATCGATTGTCGATTCGGTAGCGTTCATGAATGTACCGGTCGCCTTGGCGGGTACCTCCCCATGCTCATTTCTGATGATACATTGGCCTCGATCAACCGCCGTTACCCGAGCAATTCGCTGATCAGGTGCGCAGAGTCCACGGGCCAGGTCTTGAAACCAATGGTCCATTCCCAGTTTGATCAATTCCATAGAAGTACTTTTTAATTTCCGGTCCAAATTTTCAGCCAGTTTCTCGAAATGGATGGTGACGTTCAGGGGCGAGCGATCACGCCTGTCCGTTGGAGATCCAAGTGGTGTCGGGGAGGGCGAGAAAAAAATGCTCTTCCCCAGGTACATGAAGACGGTATCGCTTCAGGTCAAGAGTAGAGCTGCGCCTTCCTTTTCTGCCTCGTGTATTCTTTTGCTTAGGGTTTTTTCATTCTGTGACCAGGCTTGGCCAGAATTTCCAAATAAAACGACTCAAGCTGCTGCTCTTCGGCTTTATCAATGCATTTGTTAATTTCTGACAAGTGAATTTCCTCGGCATTTTCGGCAGTAGGGCCGTATTTACAGTCGAAATCCCAGAAGTCGACACCTTCCGGCAGCTTTTTATTACGTTCTCTCTTGATGTACTTTTTGACCTCGTGTTTTAAAGCTTCAACAAGTCTGGCGACTTTGATTTTCGGATGGGTTAATTGAAATGTTTTTTTCATAGGTATCCTCAAAAAAGGGAAGGGGGCAGGTTTGCATCATTGCAATATTCGTCAGGCGGTCCCCCGTAGGTATTGAGCTGTTCTGCCAATATATTTGACTTCAGTATATGTTCCTCGATATTTCTCACCACTGCGCTCGGTGTGCTCTGTCAGCGGGATTGATGTTGCTCCAACAATTCCTCCACCTTGATCCGACACCGTTTCCCCTCGCAAGGTCCATCACCTATACCGGTGACAGCGGCGACCTGAGCAAAGGTGGCGGCCCCGTTCTCAATCGCTTCAATAAGGCGGATCAACTTCACCCCCTTGCAGATGCAGCCGGCCTTCAACCCGGCCATGGTGCGTTCATCTGGTTCCATGATCATTTGGGGTGGAGCTGTTCATAAATATGTCGGGCCAGTTCCGGGCCGATGCCTGGTACCGCCGCCAGTTCCTCTATCCCCGCCGCCAGCACCCGTTTAAAACTGCCGAGCGTCTGTAAGAGCCGCTTTTTCCGCAGCGGGCCGATGCCCTCGATCCGGTCCAACGGGGATTGCAACTGTTCCCGGCCGCGCAGTTTGCGGTGAAAGATGATGCCAAAGCGATGCGCCTCGTCGCGGATGCGCATCAGGTAGAGCAGCACCGGTGAGTGCGCGGGCAGAAGAACTGGATTCTTGCGACCCGGCCTGAATAGTTTCTCCCCTTCTTCGGCTTTTTCTTTGGCAATGGCCACCAAGTCTATCCTTTCTAACAGATTGAAGCGAGAAAGGACATCAAAGGCGACCTGCAGCTGCCCTTTGCCGCCATCGAGCAGCAGCAGATCGGGAAGATTATTTGTTTCACAACCCTTGGCTATTCTCCGCTCCAGGACCTCGCGCATCATGGCATAATCGTCCGGGGTGTCTTGGGATTTGATCCGGTAGTGGCGGAACTGTTTTACTGATTTTTCACCTTGAACAAAACAGACCAGCGAACCGACCGCCTGTTTGCCGAGAAGGTTGGAGATATCGAGACACTCGATGGTGTCCGGGCTGTGCACCAGACGCAGCTTGGTGGTCAGGGCAACGGCCAAGGTCTCCCAGGACTGTTTTTGCTTGGCTTGTTCGGAAAAGATCTGGGCGGCATTGGCCTCGGCCATCTGCATCAACTGCATCCGTTTACCACGCTGGGGCGCCATCAGTGCCACCGGTCCCTCGCGTAATTCGGCCAGACGTTCGGTGATCAGTTCCTGGTCCTCGATCACAAAAGGCAGCAGCAGTTCACGCGGCGGCTGGCGTTCGCTGGAATAGTATTGGAGGATGGTTTGAGCCAGCAGGTGCTCGTCCTCGCCCAAAGGGTCGGCCAGAAAAAAGGTCTGCGCTCCGGTGATCATGCCCCCTCGGACAAAGAGCAGGGCCACGCCTACGGAGGCATCCTGGCGGTGCATGCCGAAGACATCCTGGTCAAGATGGTGCTCGGCCACGATTGATTGGTGCTCAAGCGTCCGACTCACACCCCGGATCTGGTCCCGATAGAGGGCTGCTTTTTCAAAGGCCAGATCTACTGCTGCCTGTTCCATCTTGGCGTTCAGTTCGGCAACGACCTCGGTGGCCTTGCCTTCTAAAATCAACAGGACGTCGTGCACCATCCTTTGATAGTCCTCGGAATTGACCTTGCCGGCGCAAGGGGCAAGGCAGCGGCCCATCTGATAGTTAAGGCAGGGCCGCTGCCGCTCACGAACCGTCTTGCAGCGCCGTAGAGGGAACTGGGCGTAGAGCAGTTGCAAGGTCGTCCGCATAGCGGTGCCTGACGAATAGGGGCCGAAGTAGCGGTTGCCGTCACGTAGCCGTTTGCGGGTGACCACTATGCGGGGCCAGGGGTCGCGCGTGGTTACCTTGATCAGCGGGTAGTTCTTGTCGTCGCGCAGGATAACATTATAACGCGGCCGGTGCTGCTTGATCAGCGAGGCCTCGAGAATCAGGGCCTCTTTTTCGGTGGTGGTGAGGATGGTCTCCACCCGCTGTACATGCGAGAGCATGACCGCGGTTTTTGAGTGGATCGGACCTGCAAAATGGGCGTATTGGCTGAGACGCTTGCGCAGATCGCGGGCCTTGCCGACATAGAGGACCTGCTTTTTGCCAAGCATCTGGTAAACGCCCGGCCCGTGGCTGACAGTGGCGAGGAACTCGGCGGAAAGAGGCAATTTTCTGTCCGGGGAAGGCTCGACCGGCTCAGGGTTTGATGTAGGCGAGGCCAAGTGTTACCTTTCGATCTGTTTTAGTGTGTTATTGGGTAGTTGCAAGAGCATTAAGGAACGTCAATAACCACCATTTGACCCCTTAGAACTGGATAGAAGTACATCAAAAGTACATCGAATTTTGAAAAGGTTAGGGGTTTTTTGCTGCGTATTCGTCCAATAATCTGCGGATCATTTTTTGATACTGAGTGTTATATTTCTTGGCTTCATGCTTAAAAAACTCCACACTTGATTTACTCAAAGAAATAGTGACCTTTACAGCCTCATCTTTCAAGGCAAGCTCTTTAGGGGAGGGAAGGAAATCGGAAATGATTTTTACCTTTCCGAGGGGTTCATCCGTGTATTTTATTTTCTCTTTCATATTTTTTTTTACCCTTCCCCCAGTACCCTGCACCAATAATTCTGATTTTATCTTTCCGATAAGTAAACCTTACAGTCATTCCACCGGAAACCCTTCCACTACAATAATATCGTCTCTCGTGATCGCTGTGTTCAATATCTTCTCAGATGACACGTTGAAGATCCAGGAAAGCCAGTTGTGCTAAGGCAAAAGCAACCCCATGCTTTTCCTGATTCTCTTGATCCTTGAAAGTATTCCATTCAAAACTAGATCTTTTTCCCATTTATCAGAACTTATGTCGGATTAGATTAAACGTCAATATATTTATATGTATTTTTGTATGGCTATCTTGCTGGCAGTCTAGCTTTTGCTAAATTTTGCGAAGCCATTTAAACTGATCTACCGAAACGATAAAAACGGTTAATGACCCCCATGAATGAAGCGCGGTTTTTTCGTACCAACGACTAATTTAAGGAAAATTCTTCAATCACAGTTTGGATAGGGATTGCGAAACCAAGCCCATCACCATATTTCAACGTATTAACGCCATAAACAAAACCACGCTCGTCAACTAAAGGACCACCGCTGTTGCCTGGATTAATTGCGGCATCCGTCTGCAACCAAATTTCTTTAGTCGCTTGATTTTGCTGATAGCCTGAACAAATACCGGAAGTCATAGTATTATGAAATCCTTTCGGGTTGCCAATGGCATAAACCTTGTCGCCCTGACGCAATAAACTGTTTTTAGGAGGGAACTTCAGGTAATCAGGTGTTGTAGCAGGGCTGATCGTTAATATAGCCAAATCTTTATTTGAACTGAGTTCTAATCTTTGAGCGACAGATTCGCTACCGTCAAACATGACAACTTTTATATCGTTGGCAAATATCTCCTTTTGCATCTTTTCAAATTTTATTACCTCTGCTTCTAAAATCTGCTGTGCTTTGGTCAACCCCTTCTCTTTTTCTTGTATGACGAGGACCACATGTTGACGAGTTGGTCCTTCTCTGACAAGGGGCAATTGTTGGCGTAACTCTTTAATTTCACCATGTTCAAGTGCCATTTTTATTCGGATATCTTCTACTCGTTCACGAATTTTTCCTAATTGGCTCTGGTCAGATTTAACAACATGTTTATTCGTGATAACTTGATTTTCGTTAATAAAAAAACCCGAACCTTGTGATACTGGAGTCACGATTGATACGGTTCCTTTTTCTGCGTTCCTGATACTATACCCATTATTTACTTCGGTTCTATTAATGAGATTTTGAGGGGGCCTATCTGCTACGATTTGAGGCTTGGGTGAATCAACAGGACTATTAGCAGGGACTGCAACAACTGGTGAGGTCGGAATGTTTACTGTATCAATAGCAATCCGTTTGCTGGTTCCGCTGGTAAAGTAATATGTGATTGAAGCGGTCAGTATCACTAAGATAAGAGGCGAAACAAACTTTAGAAGTGAAATTTTCTTCTTGGGTTCAAGAGATATCTGTTCAGTTATTTGTTCTTTTTCAAGTTTACTTTTTTGCACGCGTTCGAATTTGTGAAAAAGTAAACCGCAGGCTTCACATTCCTTTTGATTCTCCTGTTGATGAGAACACTTCGGGCAACTAATCATTTTTGTAATTACCTTTGATTATTGTTTACAAAAATACTGATTCGAGGTTCCGATGTCCCGCCTCAGTTGGAAATGGACTTTTAAGCTGCTTGCCTTAACTGTCCATATCTTTCCCTAATTTTTTAAAAAAGCAGATCAGAAACCGGGAGTTGAACCCGCGTTCACCATTGTATATCAACGCTTCCCACGTATGCCGGGATACATTCGGGATACTGCTGAAAATAACGTTTTTACACTTTTGTGGTCTGTCCCTTTTTATTTCAGTTAACCTGTAACCAGTTAACTCTCCATAATTCGTAGCAATGGGTGAGTTGCCTTAATCTTCATTGAATTAGTTTTAAGTTTTGCTGTCGGATTCTTTTTTTATTTACCATTCTGTTAAATGTTAGGGGTGGCAGCGTGTAGGGCTTACCCGACTGGTACAGGGCTATGCGTTCCTCGATCTCTTTTAGCATCTCTGGTGCAACGTTCTTCTTCGTCTTTAGCAAGCGCAGGACTTCAGTCTGGGTTTCAGTTGCTTCCTTGAATTGGTTGCCCCTAGCTTGAGCTGCAGCCAAGGTGTTCATCGTGTCTATGTTTTTCTCCAATGCTACAGCCTTCTCCGCATATTGGATGGCTTTCTTGCCATCCAGGAACTCCTCATCCCTGCCGGAGGCGTACAGCCAGGCCAGCGACTTATAGCCTGTGGTATCTTTTGGTGTGAGCTTGATGACCTGTTCGAAGTTCTGGATTGCGAGGTCTAACTGGCCCATTTCTTGGTATGTAAGGCCACGGTTGTTGAATGCAATGGCCGACTCTGGCCAGAGCTTAATGGCTAGATTATAGTCCTGTATTGCGAGGTCGAACTGACCATTGCATGCGTACTCGACACCGCGGTGGTTGTACAAAGTGGACTTGCTATTGGGGGTGCGTCCCTCCTCATTCAGATATTGGGTGAATATCCTGATAGCCGTGTCGTGGTCAGCTCGGCGCAAAGCGTCGGAAAGGTCCTCGTCAGTCGATGCAATTGCAGGTGAAAGGGCAAAGAGCACCATGAGGGCAAGGAGAGAAGAGAAAAGACTCGGATTAAATGACATGACAATTCTCCTTTGTTTTCTAACACGGTGAAATAACCAGCCGGCCGAAAGGTAGCCCTTTTAAAGAATGAGGCTATTCCCGGGCCGGTTTATTGACGGGGAAGCCTACGACCATTGTATAACAACGCTTTCCACGTATGCCGGGAATCATCCGGGATACCGCTGAAAATAACCTTTTCACCTTTTTTGTGGTCTGTCCCCTTTTGTTCTTTTTTTTCCGCTTAAATCATCCACTCGCAGTGTCTATTTTCTCTAAGATTGGGAGTACACACCTGTTTCGGAGTGCATTAATCGTGTCCTTGGTAACCTTGCCGGTTTTCTGCACTTGAGTCCAGACATCGCGAAGATCTATTCGACCGATTGTTGTAGGAATACCCACGGCACCTTCTGCACCAATGTCATCCAAAAGCACTGGGATAATGTGTTCTTTTCGTCCGGGCCGCGTCATGAGATCTTTTTCGTACTTAGTCCAAACTTTTTCCCGATAATTGCTGTCGAGGAACACAAGATAGTATCGGCAAGATTCAGCGTATATGCGGCCGAGGGTTTTCTCAAGATCAAGAGCTAACAGGAACGCTTGTTGGTCATAATCATAGAAGGTAACTACATCCTCGCCTTTCATCTCAGAGTTGACAGCTTCTACTATTTGTCTTGTTTCACCTGCAAAAGAGAACCCAATGTCGTACGAATAAATTCGGCCTTTCTCGAAACTATCGTTCTCAATGCCAAGTGACTGAAGCAGTTGTTTCGGCTCAAGGTTTGTCAGAAAGTAACGGAACAGCGGATCTTCGATAGAGAAGCCTGTATCAGGATCGAAGGCCAACTGTTTTCGCAAGTCGTTACCCTTCAGAGGGTCATAAATGACTTCTGCTATTCGAGGCCGTACCGCTTTTATCCCAGGAGTTCGCCGCTCAGTAACCACATTGAGTATCTTGTCGAAAGTAATAACGGATTCGGGAATTTTGCAAAGAGCAAGCAAAATTTCCATATATGGTTTATTCCCCCCAGGTCTCCATTTTTTACCCTTTGCGAAAATCTTCGCGATTGGCAAATAACGTTGCGTAAGTTCGGTCATTAATCGTTGCCGAATGCCAAGTAGGTCAAAAGTAATGATCCTAGTGTCATTTTGAGTGCCAAAGACCTCTTGCGTGGCACAGACTTTATTGCATACGTATTGGGCTAGCCAAAAATTACCCGAACTTTCTGCCAGCAGAACCTCTCGATCCTCAAAAAGTACGTTCAAGGCGATTTCCCCCTCGCTAACCAACCTGTCTATCTCGGTGTCTAAGGCTCGCGAAAAAACATACGTTCCAAGGCGCGGACCAAGATCATACGCTTCAGATAGAAGAGATACGCCGGTCGTGGGAATTCCTATCAGGATAGCCTTAGGTGGAGCTGTTGTTTCGAATGCACGGTCGCTCATGCGTTTTAGCGACGAACCGATGCTAGCACGTATATTAACTGGAAGAAGATGGAAGTCATCGATGACTATTAGAGGAGGTGTTGGAATCTCCCCGATTCCTGCCATATCGAGAAATGTATTAATTCGGTCAAGCGCGTCGTCGTCACGACAGCTAACATAGCTGAAATTAATTCCCAGCGTCCATTCTAATTCCTCGAACACTTTGAAAGCGACACATGTCTTTCCGATTCCAGATGGTCCTTCGATCAATAAATGTTTACCGGGCTGGGTAATATCTGCCCTAACTTCACCGTAGTAGGCCGGCTTGACATATGTATAGGGTGGCAACCCCACCGTCTTGAATACTTCATCTAGCCTTCTCTTCTCAACCATCCATGGACTCCTTTATCGTCTTCTGCGCGACCAACGGTGAAATTATCTACTGGGCCGATCACGGCCCTCTTCAAGAACGCGGCTATTTCCGGTCAGGTTTACACCAAAGGTACATCAGCCAATGCGAGCGCAGGGGCGGCGACAGTATAACCTATTGTAATAATCTAAAAAATAAAAACGTCTTCAGGGTTTGATGTAGGCGGCTCCAAGTGTTACGCTCCGATCTGTTTTGCTGTATTATTGAATAGTTGCATGAACATTACGGAACACCAATAATCACTAATTTACGCCTTGTAACAAGATAAAAGTACATCAAAAGTACATCAGATTTTCAGGTGTACTTTGTGTGTTTATTAAAATAACGGAGAGTGTGTGTAATCGGCAACCTTTCCTACCAGATACGATCTCACATGTTTCAAAACGATCTAACAAAACCGTAGTGATAATGTGATGCAATATGTCAATTGTAATGCTTAAACACCTAAAAAACCTTTCTTGTTAGGTTGTCTATCCTTATGTAATTTTGCTTGTTCGAAGCGTTTCAATTATTCACGGAAATAGTCGTGAAATGAAGGAGAAAACGCTTTAATAGCAGGGAGATTTCGAAGGTTTATCCTTTTCTAACCTTTGAAAAGAAAGCCTGCTCTCAAACAATAAGACCGGGTAAGGGTGTAAATGATTATGCCAATTTTTTGTTTTTACCTTTTGTACGAGCCTCGATAGCGGTGCGAAGATTAGCCGGTAAGCCTCTTTCCTTGCCAGACAGGGAACGCTTCTCTGAAAGTGCTTTAGCGCAAAGTGGTTGGCGAGCTGAAAAACCATATTTCTTCCGATATTCTTTTGAATCGAGGTTATGGGATTTAAGATGCTTGGGAGACAACATCTTGAACTCCTGACCACATTCCAGGCATACAACTTTATTCTTCTGGATTGATTTCTTTGGATCGACGATTGGATTGATTTCTGTAGGTTGGACTTCAGTACCGCTTACTTCAGAGTCTTGAAGTGATTTGAGAGTTTGAAAAGTTTCGTTTAACGCAGCTTTAATTTCGTCTGTGCTCATCTGTTTGCTGCTCAATTGGGACTGTAGAATCTCAGCAGTCATTTCAAGGAGTGTTTTGCTCATTAATTTCCTCTTTGGTATAAATTTTTTATTGTTGAATTGGGTTACTTTTGAAAGAACCGGCTATCTGCCACGGTATATTAGTATAGAATACAGACGTACAGTACAATCATTCAAAGCACCCCATTCTTCCAAGTTGAAGACAACTAAATTCTTCACCTTCTTTTGTGCTTCTTCTGGTACTGTGATTAAAATTGTTTTTTTTGTGATGCAATACTTTGTTTTTGTGAGAAAGTTTGCATTTGTTCGTTAATGATAGTTAGTAATTTATCATACTCGCTCTTCCGTATTGTCTCTACCAATTGCTCGTGCTTTAGGGATAATTTTTTTTGCCTTTCCAGCAGGTTGTTAATTCTGAAGATGAGTTCGTCGATATCGCAGGGTTTTTCGAGGTAATCATCAGCTCTGAGGCGCAATGCATCAATAGCTGATTGTTTGTCCCCGTAACCGGTGAGGATGATAACGCTGGTCAATGGTGCAAGCTTTTTAGAGGCTTTGAGCACCTGAAAGCCATCAACACCAGGCATCATTAAATCAGTAATTACCAGATCGAATTGTTTCACCTCAAGGGCGGCAATTGCCTCCTCTCCGCCGCTAACCGCAGTTACCACAAGATGTTGTTCTGCACCAAGGTCTCGGGCAAACGATTCCAGGATAATCTTCTCATCATCAACAACTAATATGGAGGCTTTAGTTCCGTTTGTGGTTTCCATCCTGTAATAATTTCTCCGTTTTTCAATTAACCTGCTCGATAAGGGGTGTCACTGTCCAGGTTGCACAACTATCTTATATTATTAAAATATCACACTTCGCAAGGCAAAATCAATCTTGCTTTAAATAGACCTTGCCACGCACTCCGGTCCATTATTCCTCGGATTGTTCACCTTGCTGCTCACCGGGTAGATTTCTATCAACGAACCTGGATACGGCTCAAGCATTGCCAGTAAATCTGTCAGTCCGTTACCAGGATCAAGCCAGTCAGCTATAATATCTTTTCCCAGGATAACCGGCATCCGATCATGGATTTCCCGCATTAGGGTATTTGCTGTAGTGGTAATGATTGCGCAGGAGTTGATAACTTCACCATTCTCTCCTTGCCAGTGGTCCCAGAGACCGGCCACAGCAAAATAACGGCCATCGACTGGACGAATAAAATAAGGCTGTTTATGAGCTTCAACCTTTTGCCATTCGTAAAAGCCACTTGCTGGAATGATACAACGTCGTTGTTTGAATGGACCTCGAAAGGACGGCTTTGTCTCAATGCCTTCGGACCTGGCGTTGATTAGGGGGAACTTGGTTTTGTCGCTCTTCGACCAGAAAGGCACCAATCCCCAGTGAAGCATAGTGTATTCAGGTTTGCCAAATTTCGGTGAAGTACGAATAGCGAGAATATCTTGAGAAGGGGTTATATTGTAGTTCTCGAAATGGGGCGGTTCCGGCAGGTGAAGGGATTCATAGCCGAAAGATCCGTTGCCGTAGAATGCGAAACGACCACACATTTTGTTTTTTGGTCAAGGATGGAGTCCGTTAATTGTGAATGCCACGCCTATCAATATTATCCGTGATAATTATCATGATAAATCAAGCGGTGGCCCTGTAATGGCTAATTATCTAAACAGCAGTACTCGTCAGATTGTCCATCCTTATGTAAATTCGTCTGTTCACAACGTTTCAATTATTCATGGAAACTTGCGTGTAATGAAGGATTAAACGTTTTAAAAAGAAGAAAATATGACACTAATTCTGCTATGATAAATTGCTTCGTGGGTGATCGTCGATAGAGGTCATAATATCTACGTTTGGTAGAGTTTCCCCATCTTAACAATTAACGGGCTTTATTTGATTGCGATAAAACTGAAGCCGCTAGGGTTTTAGTATCATCACTATATTTAACACTGCTTAAAACCTTGCCAGCTAAATATTCTGTTTCAGGACCGGTTTGTTTTGAGCTCGAAGTTTGAGCAAGAGCTGAAGCTGCCAATATTTTAGCTGTTTTAGAGGAATTGTCGTTTTTTAATGTTTTGGATGCTAACGAAGCTATTCCAAGAGATGTTTGTTTTTTGTTAATGGTCATACTGTAACCTCATTATTAAAATTTATTTCACCAATGTTAGTTTAATTTTTTTTGGCTTATCCTTTAGAGTTGGATATAATTCAAAAAAATCATCTTGATTTGTATGTAGTAATTGCATAAGTTCTGATTCTGAATATTCAAGATTGTTTTTATGTAAATCTATAATAGCCTTTAAAAGGTAGGGATTTTCTGCAGCAATATCTAGATGTTTAGGTTCATTTTTTCTATACCCCAATTTATTCATTGTCATCCATAAATATTGATATTGGTTATCTTCTAAAAAGTTCAAATATTTTGCACGAAAAATTAACGCTTGCATTGATACTTTCCAATAAGGCTTCAATGAAGCAATTTTATCTAAATTAATTTTATGTGACAAAAAATCTTTGTTGATATCTTTTTTTGGCATTAAAAAAGATGAAGCGAATTTATTAGCTTCATCTTCAATGCCAAGTTCGTGAGAATGATTCAATACTATGTGTCCAAATTCATGGCTTAAAGTGAATCGAATACGACACCAAGGCATATCTTTATTAACAAAAATAATATGACTTGTATTGGTTGTAATTGTGAACCCATCAATTTTGTCAGTATAAAAATTACATAAAACAATTGGTATGCCGATACCTTCTATTAAGGTAGAAACGCTGTTTATAGGTCCTCTTGGAATTTTCAAAAATGACCTGACGTACAAAGACATATCTTCAATTGACTCGAAATTGTCCTTGTCTACATATGGTATTTCTTTAGAGCCTAAATCTATTGAATCAAGTAGGCGCTCAATGTGCATTCTTTTGATATTTGCAAGGGCTTCTATTTTATCTAAAACTTTTTGAGGTATTGATTGTTTTTTTCTATGAAAAGGATTTGTTGTTGGATAACGATTTTCGTTTTGAAAAAAGAAAGAGGTTGGGTAATTCAACGTCTTTGAAATGTCATTCAACATCTGTTCTGATACCTTGCCAGGTATCTTTTCAGCTTTTGAAACAGCAGCTTGCGTAACATTAATTTCATCTGCAAGTTGAGCTTGGGTTATTCCCCTAGACTCTCTAGCCAATAAAATCATTTCATGATTAACTATATTATTCATTTTCCACTTTCTTTCTGGTTCTCTTTGCCTTTGCTGCAGGAGTAACTTTTATTTGTAACTGTTCTTGTTCAATACTCCATTCAACCAATGGAGGATTTTTTATCTTAAATTTATTTTCAATAAATTCGGCCAAATTTAAACACCAGTTATTTGTAAAAAGAGAAGATGGACAGGTTATATAAATATGCTTTATTTTAGTTTTTGTTTCATCAAGAACATAACCAGCATTTAGGTTGATACTAGAAGGTATATCAGGCAATGACAATTGATTTGAAAATTTCACAGCTTGTGATGTTTGAATATTTCCAGCAAGTAATTTTTTTCCAAGTTTTTTGAATCTTATTAAAAAACAATCCATTTTAACTAATAAAATATTTCCCTTTCCATTTATTATACTACTCATTGGAAATGTCGATTTGGCTTCATCAATTATAAAATCTCGAGTGATATTAGCCTTGCTTGTGCTTGAAAGTATATGGCCTATAGATTTCGTGTGGCTATAAGCCCTTGTAAAACCATTTGAAATGCAAGAATAAATGTCGTAACTGTATTCCGAAAGCCTAATTTCGATAAGGTCTTTATCCATTCAAGATCTCCAGGTTGAGTTTTATTAATGGTTATAAAATATCATACATTTTATAAAAATCAAGAAGAAATATAACCAAAGCTATAACCTGTATCTATCTGTTTGATTATAAAGAAAAAAACCAAGCGTCCATGTGGAGGTTTGGCTTTGTGATCTCTCTCAAGAGAGAATTATTTAACTACTTGAAGCACAAGGAGATGCTACCCTTGAAAGGACGCGCTTTATCTTTATTCCGGTCATGTTTATTGGCTTGTTAGCTTGCTTAGTAATCATTCAGCCACTTTACGATATCGTCATAATCAGCGAGGGTCATATCCCATTTACTTTCAATTTCGTTCTCGACAAACTTCCTGGCCTCCGGTGTAAAGGTTGAGGTGGTTGCCAGAATTGTTTTGTTCGGCCCATCCTTCGTATTTTTTACCCCATGTAGGGCACGGACTATGCCAACGCCGATATGGTTATCTTCTGCGTAGTGCTTGCATTCGATAAAGTATTTGCTCTGAATACCAAGTCCATCGGTATGGATTGCTATAATATCTTTCCCTCCATCGCGGGTTTTTTTCGTTAAATCGACCGTGAATCCTTTTCCTCGAAAAACTTCTGCAACAACCTCTTCAAATTCTCTGGAGGTAAGTTCTCGGAGAAGATAAGGGCTGCTCTTTAGCGCGGAAATCAATTCTGGGATTGAGTCGTAGAATTGAAGCACGTCCTCTGCACTATAGATTGCGTCGCGCAGGTATTCAAATTCCGGTTCACCGGTGGTCTCTGCACCTGTCGAATTGTTGATGACAAAATTGAGACATTCGACGGGATATTCAGAGGCTTCAAATGTCAATGAAATTGGTTGACCGCATTTGATGCACTCAAACTCGTATGAGATTTCATAGATATTTTCAGCCCCCATCTGCCGCTCAGATCCGCCTGTGCACTCGATATTGAAGCCATCAACAGGAATCTCTGCACTGTCACTGCAATTGGTGCATGTGTAGTGGATGCTTCCGGAAAATTTCCACACGGTAAGTATCTCCTTAAAAGTTACACGGTGAAACGACCTGTCGGCCGATGCACCACCTTTTAAGAACGCGGCTATTTCCGTTCATGTTTCTTGACTGTTTATACATTAACTTCCTTTCCTTTCGATCTTCGAACTCTTCGCTTTCGCTCTACCCAAATGCTTCGCGTCTTTCTCTGTTGCTGTGAGAGCTCTCCAATTATCTCTTCATAGGATAGGCCAGGTGACAAAACTGCAATTCCTCGTAGGGCAAAGGTGTTACGCCATTCTTCAGAGTCTGTTTCAGGAAGTATTACAGCAACTACATCTTCAGGTTTAAATTCAACATCGCCCCGTACTCGCCACTCTCTTTCCCACGTGAAATCGTACCGTTCATGCATAGCGTTTAAAAAAGGGAGAAAACGCCAGAGCTTCCCGGCTTTAAATTCCTTTGAACGAGCGATGTCGCATAGAACATCAGCCGCTTCTCGCAACCAAGGATTATTGTTATATGAGTTAATATAGATTGCGGGTTGTGCCCCTTTTTCAATGATAAATTCCCTCAAAAAAATGAACCCATATGGTTCGAGACAAATTTTTCGACCAGGAATACGTCGAGTAAGAAGATGAAGTTGAGTTAAGGGGACTTCTGTGAAGCATGCCACAGAATACTGAGGTCGTAATTTGTCTGGTATCTCCTTGGAATGTATACAATGTGGCTGATAAGCCCCAATTCTTCGGTCTTCTATTATTGCGCGAAAATTGTCTTCGGCTGTCCCTCCATCTGTAAAGTCGTCCTTATCATCTCGGGTTAAGTGAACGACGAATCGTGAAATATCCTCACGTCCTTTTAGTGCATTTTTTTTTTGATCATTCATAACTATAAAATTCCATTGCATAACGGTAAAATAACCAACTATATGCTGTTGCTTTTTAGAACGCGGCTATTTTAGGTCAGGTTTACTGACTGGTTCGCAAATATTTCTTGAAAGAAATTCTATAAATTCAGCAGATTTATTTTCTTTTCTGAATTCATTTTGTTCGTCAAAATCAATATTTGGAAGCATATGAATCAGACCGTTATCACCGTATAACGTTATTATTTCTTGGTTGTATTCATTCTTTTTTTCTGGGTATTTCAATGTGTTTGCGTGCTCAACTATACCGCCGACTAATATATCCGCTAGCTGAACTCCAAAAGATGATTTTGAATCTATTTGTGAGACAGATTTAATTTTTAGAGGAAAAATAATACTCGTTATTTGTGTTTTCTTAAACGTTATTTCTTCTTTGATTTCAATTAATTGTTCGAAAAAGCGATTGTAATTGGTTAGTGCTTTTGAAGTATCGTGTATGACTTTATATGGATATTGAATATATTTTTCCAAGTGGCTCACAAGGCCGAAGACTAGAACATTTGTTATATCAGTGCCATGCTCGTCTGTTTTCAGTTCATCTATACACTTTCTATGACGGTTTGCAATTGGACCAAGAACCTCAGGCAATTCACCTCTACGAAATAGTGACTTGGCATGATCTAAAAGAACTTCAATGTTCAAATCTAACTTTGTTTTAGAAGCTCTTTGGTAAAAATATAACAGGTTGTAGAAATCATTCTCTCCCCACAATGTTGAGCCTGTGTAATAAAGTAGAGAAGCTAAAGCATAATTTTGACCATTTTCAAAAAAATCGACCCCATTGTCGTAATAGAAGGGTTCAACACAATTGTCGAGAAACCTAAGGATTAGGAGATATTTCTTGTCACAGACAAAAGAAAATCCTTTGTGATTCCGTAGGATTTCTTTTTGTAATTGGATAAGGTTCTTCCAATTAGATTTATATTTCGAAAGTTTTTTATGCTTTAGTTCAACGACATTTTTGCAAGGGAAGTAGTTGTTAATTAATTTTTGAGCGGTATCTTCGCTAAGTTGAAGGGCTGAAGTCGCTTGGAATGGTTGTTCTTTATTTAGAAGGTCATAGCCCGTATAGCCAGACTCATCCATATAAACTTTTATCATGCCATTCTCGTTTAGCTTCCAAATAAGTGCTAATACAGTGAAATATCCTACAGTCCAACACGCTGCCCTCTTTTAGAAAGCGCTTAATTCCGTTCATATTTATTGACTTTTCAATCACCTAACCAGCGGAATATCCTGCCAGCGCGTTGTGTACGCCGGTGAAAGCCGTTCTCGTTTCATTGCCCATTGCTGGTTCACTCCCGTTGTCGCTAGTTTAATTGTGCCTACGGTGTTATTGATCCGGTCAATCGCAGCCATAATCTGGCTATTGTCTCTGGCGGGCTTTTCAAAGAGAGTGATTTGCCTACGGGTAGTCTGAGAAAAATCACCGAGCATAACCCCGGCTTTATTGTATTCGTAACCTTCGCACCATATCTGTTCCAAGAGGCGTTGAGCGAGTCGGCAGAACTGAAAACTATCGTTGGTGTGATCTGGCAGCTTTCCGTGGGCGCAGTTGGCATATCCAGGCTTATTCTTTGCGAAAGGGTTTGTCTGGATGAATACGCTTATTGCCCGTGCGTATTGCCGTCCTCCCCGCAATTTACTACATGCCCGTTCCGTAAACTCGCTTATCGCTTGGCGCATATCATCAATTTCGATTATTCGCTGCCCGAACGATCGAGAGGTTACAATCTGCTTCTTGGGCGAGGGCACCTGTTCAAGTTCAAGGCAAGACGTACCTTGAAGTTCCGATACAGTCCTTGCCAACACGATGCTAAACTGGCGTCGAATATCTTGAGTGTCACTTTGGCAGAGATCAAGGGCGGTTTGGATGCCCAAGCCATTCAGTTTCCGGGTCAACTTCCGGCCAACACCCCAAACCTTATCCACCGGCGTAAGGTTCATCAGTTTGCGCTGTCGTTCAACATCCGTTAAAACAACAACTCCACCTGTCCCTGAATATTTTTTTGCCCCATTATTGGCAAGTTTGGCGAGTGTTTTCGTCGGTGCAATGCCCACCGCTACAGTGATACCGGTCCATTGCAGAATTGTTTTTCGAATGAAAAGTCCAAAGGCATGCAAGTCACGAATACCTCGCACGTCAATAAACGCTTCATCAATGGAATAGATTTCAATGGCAGGAGCAAGCTTTTCTAGAATGCTCATCACCCTATGTGACATATCGGCATAGAGCGTGTAGTTGGAAGAGAAAACCTCTATGCCGTGTCGGGCGATTTGTTCTTTGATTTGGAAGGCCGGAACGCCCATTTTAAGACCAAGGGCCTTGGCTTCGGCAGATCTGGCAACAACGCAGCCGTCGTTATTGGAGAGCACCACGAGTGGCTTGCCACGCAGCGATGGTCGGAAGAGGGTCTCACATGTGGCGTAGAAGTTGTTGCAATCAACCAGGGCAAACATTACTTAAATACCCTGACTAACCCCTTAACCCTGCCAAATATTTCAAATTCATCATGATCTTTTAGTTCAATGGGTGGGTATTTCTCGTTGTGAGCAATGAGGCTTAATTCGGGGTAGAGTGATAACTCTTTGACAGTCATTTCACCGTTGACCATCGCAATGACAATGGAACCGTCAAATGCTTCTTCGGAGCGATCAACAGACAGTATGTCACCATGATGAATTCCAGCGTCAATCATCGAGTCACCATCCACTCGTACAAAAAAGGTGGCAGGCGGGTTTGTGACCAGCAATTCGTTCAGGTCTAAAGCGCGATCAATATAATCGTCAGCCGGAGATGGAAAACCAGCGGAAACACCGGCCTGCACTAAGGGGATAGGTTGTGGAATGAACTCGCCCGGATACCCGACGAATTCAACGTTAGATACGCGTTGGTTCATATTGAACTCCAAAAGGATTAATGGCACAGGCCTAATTTTTACCTCATCCCAAAGGTACCGTCAACGACACTGAGTTAATAGAGATCGAAGTCAAGTCTCGTCAGTATTTAAGTTGAGCGAGCAGGTGGAAGTTTTTATTTACACAGTGGAAGTCTATATGGTAACTTCCATGGCGTTAATTCAATTTCAACTAAACGAGTGAGGTAACGAACCGTGCATGCAAAAACAATCTCGAAAGATTATTTTATATCTTTTCCAGCAATACGGGGAGTTCAAGCAGGCAGGGAGTATTACGTTACCATGTGTCCATTAAAATTGTTGCCTACCATGTTTCAAACAGTTGCTTCAGATATATCACCTGAGCTTCGGGCGCAAAGAGACATGAACAAGAGTCGTGTTACTCCGCTCACTAATTATTTAATCGAAAATTCGGCTAACTACGTCTTTTCTTCAATCGCAGCTTCTATAGATAGCGAAGTTTCATTTGAATCCTACGGGGACGATATTATAGGGAGAAAAATTGGAACATTAAGTGTTTCTATGGATGCAAAATTTATTATTAATGATGGGCAACACCGAGTAGCAGCAATAACAGAAGCTCTTAAAAGAGATCCTGCTCTCGGAAATGAAACTATCTCAGTCGTGTTGTTTATTGACTGCGGACTTAACAAAAGCCAGCAAATGTTTGCAGACTTGAACAGGTATGCTGTTAGACCTACAAAATCTTTGTCAATTTTATATGATCATAGAGATCCAATTGCAAAATTAGCAAATGAGTTGATTCAAAAAGTTTCAGTATTTAAAGGAATGACAGAGAAAGCAAAGAGTTCTATTTCAAACAGATCAAGAAAATTGTTTACATTGAGTAGTATTTATCAGGCGACAAAAACATTTCTTCAAAAGAATGATGGCATTCTTGTTCAAGAAGGTGAACGCGAACTAGCTTTAGAATTTTGGGAAACAGTAGCCGAAAACATGCCCGATTGGCAAGCTGCAGTCAATAAGCAAGTTTCAACATGTGAATTGCGCAGTGATTACATACACGCCCACGGAATAGCCCTACAGGCTCTAGCTGTTGCAGGAAGCAGCCTTGTAAAGATTCATCCAACCACTTGGAAAAGGTGTTTGTCAAAAATAAAAAATATTGACTGGGCAAGAGATAATGCAATTCTTTGGGAGGGTCGAGCACTTGTTGGTGGAACACTAAATAAATCACAAAAAAATGTGATACTCACATCAAATTTAATAAAAAATTTCCTAGAAATACCTTTGACTCCAAATGAAGAAATAGTTGAAAGATATTACATTAAGGGAAGAAATGGGAATTAAATTATACGATGAGTTTCGAGATCATGCATTTGATGAATATCTCGAAAATCTTTATAAAGAAGTTCAAGATATTTATCTTGCTGATAGTCGCCCTTGGGTTATTGGTTTCAGTGGTGGGAAAGACTCAACAGCAACCCTTCAACTAATTTGGCATAGCCTTAACAAATTACCAAAAGAAAAGCTTGATAAGGATGTATTTGTAATTACATCAGATACTTTTGTAGAAACCCCTGTAATAATAGATCATATAAACAACGTGCATAGGCTTATTTCATCAAGTGCGGTTGAGCAAAATATGCCGTTCAATATAATAAAAGTAACCCCAGAAATAAACAATACTTTTTGGGTTAATATGATAGGACGTGGGTATCCTGCGCCTTATAGTAAATTCAGGTGGTGCACAGACAGGTTGAAAATAGAGCCTGCCAATAAATTCATTATTGATACAGTTGCAAAATTTGGTGAAGTAGTTGTGGTATTGGGTGCTCGCTTTTCTGAAAGTGCATCACGTGCTGGCTCAATGAACAAAAGAAAATCGGCTGGCTCAAGCTTAACTCGTCACAGTACTTTGCCGAACGCTTGGGTCTATACTCCAATTGAAGAATGGCAAACACTTGAGGTCTGGGAATATCTTTTGTCGTATCCTTCCCCTTGGGGATTTGACAATGAGGATCTCAGAAAACTGTATCAAGATGCCCAAGACGGCGATTGCCCACTTGTCATTGACAAGACAACTCCCTCTTGTGGCAACAGTCGTTTTGGTTGTTGGTCTTGCACTGTTGTCGAAAATGATATCTCGATGCAATCAATAATAAATAGCGGAGAAAAGTGGCTGCAACCATTATTGGATTTTCGTGATTGGCTGGCTGCGACTAGTGCCCCCGAAAAAAAAGAAAAAATTCGATCCGTAAGAAGAAGAAATGGAAAAGTCCAATATCAGACCAAAGATGGCGAATACCTTTTAAATGCTGATGGGCATAAAAAATTGATCTGGGGGCCTTTTAAACTCGAATTCAGAAAGACTATCCTTGAGAAACTCCTATTAACACAAACGGCTCTACAGAAAAGTCAAAAAGGAGCTGGGACTGTACTTGTATCCAAAGAAGAGTTACTCGAGATTCGACATCTATGGCTGTTTGATGAAGGGGATTGGGAAGATTCCTTGCCCAAAATATTTAACATGGTGACCGGTAGCGAATTAGAAATCTTAAAGAATGATTGGGCGGGTATGGGGAGCCTAGAGCTTCAACTACTACAAGAAACGTGTGCTGATCATGGCCTCCCTGTTGGATTGATCACTGAGCTTTTCGATACTGAGCGACGCCAGTTTGGCATGAGTAGGAGATCTACTATATTTAGTGATATAGAGAAGATTTTGAAAAAAGATTGGAGGAGCCGTCACGATATTCTTGAGGAAATCGGTTTTACTCAAACAGATAACGAACCTTTAGAATCGGATTGAGGCAATCACGATATGTTGCTCAAAAAATTAGTTTTAGAAAATTATGGTTTATATGCCGGAAAATTTGAGTTTGACCTCTCTCCACGCCCTGCTGAACAAAAAGAAAGACCAATAATCCTTTTTGGTGGAAAGAATGGCTCTGGAAAAACCACCTTATTGGAGGCGTTACGTCTTGTCCTTTATGGGAAAAATTTTTTTACCAACAAGTCTAGCAAATCTGAATATGAAGTCTTCTTGAGGGGCAAAATTCATAATAGCAATCATGCGCTTTTACCTTTTGACTTTTCAAGAATAGCCATTGAATTTGATTACGTGACCATGGGTGAACAGTCTACATATTATGTTGAGAGATCATGGAGGGTCAAAGGGGAAGGGAAAGGAGTTAAGGAAACGCTGCAAATTTTTATAAATGGTAAACCTGAAGAAAACGTTACAGAAGAATACTGGAGTGGTTTTATTGAAGGAATAATTCCTGAAAGGCTTGCACAATTGTTCTTCTTTGATGGTGAGAAAATACGCGATATAGCTAGTGATGAAGATGGCAATAAAATATTATCAGACTCTATAAAGTCATTACTTGGGCTAGATCTTGTCGAAAAATTAAAAGCAGATCTTACAATATATAAGAACAGAGAACTTAAAAATAATTCTATTGCTAATGATAAAAAACAATGGAATTTGATTGAAAATGACATTAACCAACTTGAAAATGAGCGCAATCACTTCCTAACAGAAGAACTTCCGACTGTACGCACGAAACGTGATGGAAAACTTGCTGAAATTAGAAAACGAGAAAACGAGCTGCACACGGAAGGGAATTTATTTGCAACAAGACGAGATTTAATTAAACGAGAAAGAGATAATCTACTTGATCAAGTTGAAAACATAGAAGGGAAAATTCGAGAAGAATGTGAACAAACATTCCCATTCAGCCTGTGCCCCACAATTTCTTCAAATCTTTTGGATCAGTTAGAAATCGAGAAAAAATTGGAACGATTAACCGTAATTGGTACTGAGGTGCAGGAATTCAAGAAAGATATATTTGCAATTATAGATACATTTTTGAATGTTGAAAGCATACATAAAGATGACTTCAAGGAAGCAGTAGAAGCGCTTGCAAAGTCGAGAACTAATCTTCCTGAACAGCTTAAGAATACCGATATCGTTCTCGGATTCACCAAGGCAGCAGCTGACCATGTAACCATTACATTAAAATACGCTGAGCAGCAATCAAAGCAAAAGATCCAGGAGCTAAGTGTTAAACACCAGGAAGCGACACGGGACCTCAGAGTGGCAACTTTGGAAATGGAAAAAATCCCCAAAGATGAACAAATTCAACCAATTTTTGAAGAGATATCCCTTTTGAATCAGGAGTGTGGAGCGCTACAACAAGAAGAGAAGAGATTGCTAAAGAAAATAAGCAGTCTAACTGAAAATATAAAAAAGCAGAAAAAGGAACTCGGCACGCTTATCGAGCGACAGAAAAGCCTGGACCGCTTACACTTGATTGACAAGACAAACCTTGTATTGGATGAATATTTAAAAAAACTAACAATCAGCAAGACTGAGCAGCTCAAGACAAGTGTTGCTGATGCATTCAATTGTCTTTCTCGAAAGGGTGATATATTAGATCGAGTCGAAATAGACCCAACAAGTTTTGCAGTCACCCTGTTCGACCATGCGGGCCATACCATTCCAAAAGAGCAATTATCATCTGGAGAAAAGCAACTATATGCTGTCGCCATGCTCTGGGGATTGGCAAAGACATCCGGGCGCTCGTTGCCTGTAATAGTAGACACACCACTTGGGAGATTGGACAGTGATCATCGTATCAATCTAATCACCAACTACTTCCCTGCGGCGTCACATCAAGTTATTTTGTTCTCTACTGATACGGAGGTGGATCAGGGGCTGTTCTCGAAGCTTATGCCGCATGTTTCTCATTGTTACCATCTTGAATATAATCCAAGTGCAAAGAGTACTACAGTTAAAGAAGAATATTTTTGGCAGGAGAGTACGCATGCCTGAGCTAACATTACAGCGCATTCCCTTTACAGTAGACGCTGACAGCCGTCTTCGCGTTATGAAAAGCAGGACAGGAATTACGCCAAATATACTATGCCGAGTTGGTTTTTGCTTGTCACTTGAAGAGCATAGCGTTCCCTCTTTACTGCCTGGAAATTTTCAACAAGGCCGAGAAATAAATCGTTATACCTTATTAGGTAAAGATGATCAGATTTACATTGCTTTGCTGATTATTCGTTTGAAAAATGACAATATATCCTTATCTGAAATTAACGATATGTTTTTGGCTCACATTGACCGTGGAATTGTTTTGTTAGCTGCAAGGATCAAGTCTATTGGGGATGTTGGATTATTATAAAATGTATGCCAAGGTATTAATGAAGAGGTGCCGATTATTGAGACAGGTGTATAAGCAATGAACCAACCTATTTTGAAAGGAGAAGTTCAATGTCAAACCCACCGCATCGTGCACGTCACAGCGCAGAATTTAAGGCCACAG
>Ga0118677_10002169_pt1 | contig 40025 bp, 32 predicted proteins | sample AliMusrvi5mmetaG_FD_86154 | JGI IMG/M metagenome (GOLD analysis project Ga0118677, IMG submission 86154) | reverse complement strand
TTTCAGGTGCTTTAAAAAAAGAATTTTATTTTGTATTTAATATTTTTCTGAATCTAACAAGACTTTTTTAAAACATTATTTCATAATTTATTTAAATCAGCACCCTACTTTGCCACAAATCTGCCACAAAAGAAGTTTGTGAAAAACGCTCAATAATTGAACTTGAAAAAACACTTGATAGGTGTTAGTATATCCTACAGTGCGGGCGTAATTCAGTGGTAGAATGCCACCTTCCCAAGGTGGACGTCGAGGGTTCAAGTCCCTTCGCCCGCTCCAGAAAATCGGGTTCAAGTTCCACCAAAGAGCGTTGGTGGATTTCGCTTCGCTCAATCCGCCACAAAGCGTTGGTGGATTTCGCTTCGCTCAATCCGCCACAAAGCGTTGGTGGATTTCGCTTCGCTCAACCCTTGCCTGCTCCATAATTTTGCACCTGCGAAATTAGAACAATAGAAAATCGACCAATGGATAGTAGATCCGAACCATTTCTATTGCGGTCTATTCTCTGAACTACCGGGGTATTCTACTAAAAACCATTTGAAAATCAGAATTTTTTCTTTTCACTGCCATTTTTAGGCAAAACTTATATTTGTATTGAAAAAACATGGGTTTTCATGTAGAATAGCAGGTCACATACTATATTAAATGTATGTTGTTCAGGGATTTTTTATTAACAAGCAGGAATAAGGGCTTAGCATCGGGAGAAGAAAATGGCAAAAGATATTTTTGCAAAAGTCGGCTTAACCTTTGATGATGTACTGCTTATTCCCAAAAAGTCGGAATTGATCCATTCAGAGGTTGATGTTTCGACTTTTCTCACAAGACATATCAAACTTAATATTCCGCTGGTTTCGGCGGCTATGGACACGGTTACCGAGGCAACCCTGGCTATCGCTATCGCGCAGGAAGGCGGCATAGGCATTATTCATAAAAATCTTACCTGGAAGGAACAGTCCGAACAGGTGGATAAGGTAAAGAGATTCATGAGCGGGGTTATTCATCATCCGGTCACGCTTTCCCCGCAGAGATCCATAAATGAAGCCGCGGATATAATGAAACGTAAAGGCATCTCCGGTTTTCCGGTCACCATAGACGGTTCAGGCAACGGAAAACTGGTGGGGATCCTGACAAGAAGGGATCTGAAGTTCATTAAAAAGTTCGAGGGCACGGTCGGCGACCATATGACCAAGAGTAATCTCGTTACCGCGCTGGAAGGCGTCTCTCTGCAAAAGGCGCTTGAGATACTGAACAAAAATAAAGTGGAGAAACTGCCGCTTATTGACAAGGCCGGGAATCTCCGGGGGCTTGTGACCATAAGAGACATTGAAAAACGGCTGGAGTTCCCGATCTCCTGCAAGGATAAACAGGGCCGCTTGCTGGTAGGCGCCGCGGTCGGCGTTACAAAAGATTCTGAAGAAAGGGCGGATGAACTGGTAAAAGCCGGAGTGGATGTACTGGCTATTGATACGGCCCACGGGCATTCGAAAAATGTAATTGAAATGCTGAAGAAGCTGCGGAAAAAATATCCTTTAATGGACCTCATAGCCGGAAATGTCGCGACGGCGGAAGCCGCCAAAGACCTTTGCAAGTTCGGTGCGGACGCGATAAAAGTCGGCATGGGCCCGGGTTCTATCTGCACGACCAGGGTCATTGCCGGGATCGGAGTACCGCAGATAACGGCGATACATGAATGCAGTGAAGCCGCGAAAAAATACAAGATACCCGTGATCGCGGACGGCGGGATAAAATATTCCGGTGATATTCCGAAAGCTCTCGCGGCCGGCGCTTCAACCGTGATGATAGGTAATTTATTCGCCGGCACTGACGAAGCTCCGGGGGAGACCGTGTTCCTGGAAGGAAGAAGGTTTAAAATGTACCACGGCATGGGTTCTCTTGCCGCGATGAAAAAAGGGAGCAAGGACAGATACTTTCAGGATAATGTGGATAATCAGAAACTGGTTCCGGAAGGTGTTGAAGGCCGGGTCCCTTACCGGGGCTCTATCTCCGCAAGCGTGCTGCAGCTTATCGGGGGCCTAAAAAGCGGAATGGGTTATTGCGGGGCCGCGTCCATAAAAGACCTTCAGACAAAAGCGGAATTTATCAGGATAACAACTGCGGGGCTGCAGGAAAATCATCCCCATAATATTACCATAACAAGCGAGCCGCCCAACTACTGGCTTTAGAGTGGTGGGAAAAGGGCTTTGCTACGGGCGGACTGGTACGGTTTACTGGCCGCCGCGCGAATAAAGGAGGAAACACAAGATGTTGAATAAGACAGTAAAAACCGAGCTGATAGGCAAGTACAGGAAACACGAGAAAGATACCGGATCCTCAGAGGTTCAGGTAGCGTTGATGACGGGAAGGATAAATTACCTTACCGAGCATTTGAAAAAGCATAAGAAAGACCACAGCAGCAGAAGGGGCCTGATCGTGCTTGTAGGTAAAAGACGCAGCCTGCTGGACTACATCAAAAGAACCGATTTTGACAAGTATAAAAAGATAATTGACAGTTTGGAATTAAGAAAGTAAATTTTTTAAAAAAGAAGATATCAGGAAGTTGCAAGTGAAAGCGCCATTGGGGCGCGAAGCAACTCCTGAATGAGAAGGTTTTTGCGCAAGAGATGTTCAAAAACTAAGGACAGGAAAAAATGGAAATAGTAATAAAGAGGACGCTGGGGGGCAGGGAGCTCTCCATAACAACGGGTAAGATAGCAAAACTGGCGGAAGGCGCGGTGACTGTAAGGTACGGAGACACCATAGTTCTTTCTACCGTCTGCACATCGGAAACGACCAGGCCGGATCAGAATTTTTTTCCGTTAACCGTGGAATACAGGGAAAGATTTTATGCCGCCGGGAAGATCCCGGGCGGTTTTTTCAAAAGAGAAGGCAGGCCCCGCGAGCTGGAAACGCTTAACGCGCGGATAACCGACAGGTCCATCAGGCCGCTCTTCCCGTCAACGCTTATAAACGAAGTGCAGATAATTAACACTGTTTTATCCTATGACGCGGAAAATGAAGCGGATGTTCTGGCGCTCATCGGCTCTTCTTCGGCTTTGATGTGTACCAGCATTCCGTATCACGGCCCCGTGGCGCCGGTTAAGGTGGGCAAAGTGGGCGGCAGTTTGGTGGTTTTCCCGACGATGACCCAGCTAAAAGACAGCACGCTTGAACTTCTGGTGGTCTATCTTAAAGCCGGTGTTATTATGATAGAGTGCGGCAGTAAGGAGGTCTCTGAAGCCGAAATTCTGGAGGCCGTAAAGTTCGGCCGCCCTATCGCCGACGAGATCATCGCGATGCAGGAAGAACTTTCTGCAGGCATGAAGAAAACTGAAAAGAAATACATCTATATGCCCGTTACTCCTGAACTGGAAAAGACCGTGAAAGAAATGGCGGGGGAGAAGCTGGCTGCAATAGAAATGAAGGCCGATAAACTGGCCCGGCAGGCCGAGGTTAAGAAGATCAAAGAGGAAGTGCTGGCCGCTCTGCTTGAGAAATTCCCGGCGGGTAAGAATGAGATCAACAGTTATCTCGAAAAAATAGAAGAGGAAAATGTCCGGAAAGCTATCCTGGAGAAAAAACAGAGGCCGGATGGCAGAGGTATTACGGATATACGCCAGATCACCTGCGAGGTCGGGATACTTCCCAGAACTCATGGTTCGGCGCTTTTTTCAAGAGGCCAGACCCAGGCGCTCGTGGTAACCACTCTCGGCACCAAAGATGACGTGCAGTATCTTGATGATCTGGCTGGAGAGGCAGAAAAGAAATACATGCTGCATTATAATTTCCCGCCTTTTGCGACGGGTGAAGCCAAGCCGATCCGGGGCGTGGGCAGAAGGGAAGTAGGGCACGGAGCGCTGGCAGAAAAAGCTATCGCGCCGGTAATTCCTTCACAGGAAAAATTCCCCTATGTAGTCAATCTGGTTTCGGATATTATTGAATCCAACGGTTCTTCTTCCATGGCTTCGGTCTGCGGCGCCTCTCTTTCTCTTATGGACGCAGGTGTTCCGATAACGAGCCCGGTTGCGGGAATCTCAATAGGTTTGATCAAAGAACAAAGCGGCTGGATAACTCTTACGGATATAGCGGGTATCGAGGATCATTACGGCGACATGGATTTTAAAGTGGCCGGTACCTCAAAAGGCATTACCGCTATCCAGCTTGATATGAAAGTCGAAGGTATTTCGGATGAAGTGATTGAAAGGTCCCTTGCCCAGGCAAAAGAAGCCCGGGGTTTGATCCTTGAAAAGATGCTTGCCTCGCTTGGCGCGCCCAGAGCGGATCTTTCGAGCTTTGCGCCGAGAATAGTGACCATGAAGATCCACGTGGACAAGATAAAGGATCTTATCGGTCCTGCGGGCAAGATAATAAAGAAGATAATTCTGGAGACCGGCGCCAAGATAGATGTGGATAACGATGGCACGGTGCATGTCGCGTCGGCGGACGGCGTGGCTCTTCAGGCGGCAATAGACCGTATCAAAGAGATCTGCAGAGAAGCGGAACTGGGCGCCACTTACACGGGCCCGGTGAAAAAAGTCGCCGAGTTTGGCGCTTTTATAGAGATCTTCCCCGGCCAGGACGGCCTTTGCCACATTTCCGAGCTCGATCTGACAAGAGTTAAGAGAGTAGAGGATGTTGTAAAGGAAGGGGATATTGTAACGGTAAAGGTCATCGGTATTGACGAAAAAACCGGCAAGATCAAACTTTCCCGGAAAGCGTTAATGGGAAATAAAGGCACACCCGCTGCCGGAAAGTAGAGCGGAAATGCATTCTAGAAGAGTTTTTGGTTCCGGCCTGACTGCGCATATTGAAGAACTTGCGCAGGTCAGGTCGGTTTCTTTAGGCCTCCTGATAAAATCCGGGTCCCGCTATGAAAATAAAAAAGAAGTAGGGGTCTCGCATTTTATTGAGCACATGGTCTTTAAAGGCAACGCTAAATTGTCCGCTTTTGAGATCGCGGAAAGTTTTGACCTGCTCGGGGCCTCTATCGATGCTTTTACTTCCAGGGAATATACCTGTTTTTATGTCCGGATGGTGGATGAATACCTGCCGCAGGTCATGAAACTTCTTTCCGAAATGATCCTCGCGCCGGCTTTTTCCCGGGAGGAAATTCTCCGCGAAAAAGAGGTGATCTTTGAAGAAATAAAAATGTATCTGGATTCACCGGATGAATTTACTTTTGATACTTTTCTGGAAGGCATCTACGGCGGCCATCCCCTGGGCCACCCCATACTTGGTTTTGAGGATACCGTTAAGGGTTTTGAACAAAAAAATGTCCTGGAATATCATAAAAGATTTTACTCTCCGGAAAATGCGATAATTTCCGCGGCGGGAAACGTGAAAAAAGATGATTTTTACGCGCTCGTTGAGAAATACTTTGGCGCTTGGAAGAAGAGCGGGAACGTGATCCAGACCCTGCCCCCGGCCTATGATTTTAAAGACCAGGAAATAAATAAAAAACTGGAGCAGGTGCATGTTTGCCTGGGTACGGAAGGGCTGTCGTTCCGGCATCAGGACCGGTTTAAACTTCTTGTTATGAATGAAATACTCGGCGGTTCGATGTCCTCGCATCTATTTCAGGAAGTGCGCGAAAAACGCGGCCTCTGTTATTCCATAAGCTCGCACGCCGATTCTTATTCCGATTCCGGCATAATTTTCATCTATGCCGCGACCGACCGGGAAAAACTTGCAAAACTGCTTGAAATTGTGAATGCGGAACTGGAAAAAATGAAGACCGCCATCACGGAAAAAGAACTTACCAAGGTAAAACAGCAGGTTAAAGGCAGTTATATCCTGAGCATGGAAAATACTACCAACCGCATGACCCGTCTTTTAAAGCAGGAATTCTATAAAGAAAAATTCCTGGAGCTTGACGGAATAATGGAAGAAATAGAAAAGATAAAAAAAGAAGACCTGATGGAATTCGCGGAACGGCTTTTTGTAAAAGCAAGAATGAAATTACTCACGGTAGGGCCGAAATAACCGCGGGCCTTCTGCCTGAGGAAAAAAAGCCCTGCATAAAGGAATATTAAGAAGGGAAAATTCAGAAATTTCTCAAGAAGATAGAAGCAGAGGATATTAGAAATGTAGTTGCTTGCCCTGTCAGGCCAAGGGCTGACTGTCCCGCTTTATGCGGCTTTTCAAGCATTTTTGGCCTCATAAATGAGGCAACTACAAAAATTGAATAAGATTAGGAATTTCCGGGGAAAATTAAAATATATGGAAAAAATGCTATTTAGAAAGTATAATATATTATCATGAAAAATCTTGAAGGCATAAAGATCTGCAGCCTGTTCGGCTCTCTTTCGGAGCAGGAAAGAAAGAAGGTGCTTTCTGTTTCCGTACAGAAGCAATTTGAAAGAGGCGATATTATTACGCAGGAAGGCGACCGGAGCGGTTTTGTTTATATTGTAGCGGAAGGCCAGATAAAAGGCACCAGGTTTACCTCGGACGGCAGGGAGATAATACTTGAGATCTTTGGCCGCTGCGATATGATAGGACAGGTGGCCGCCATCTCCGGAGAACCGTACTACTATACCGCGATCGCTTTGACCTCTACCACGGTCAATATGATAAAAAAAGAAGAATTTATGGAACTGCTCCGGAAGAATCCCGGCATTGCAAACAAGACTTTCGCGGCGCTCGGAAAACGTTTAAGGGCCGCGCAGGCCAAAATAGAAGAATTTGTTTCCGATAAGGTCGAGCAGCGTATCGCAAAACTTCTCGTAGCGCTTTCCGATAGAATGGGAAATGAGATACCTTTTACCCGCCAGGAAATAGCCAGCATGGTGGGCACCACCATAGAAACCGCCATCAGGGTTACCAGCCGTTTTAAAGAAGCAAAAGTAATTAAGACCACCAGAGGCAGGATCCAGATCATTGATAAGCAGAAATTGGCGCTGCTTGCCGAAGGCCCTCCCTTAGAGATCGTCTGAAACAAAGCCCTGTTTTTTACATGACAATAATCATACAAATATCCTGCCGGATAGATTACAATCAAATAAATCAACGGAGGTCAATATGGCAGATGAAACTTTGAAAGAAAAAGTCCAAAAATCTTTGAATAAGGTCAGGCCCTCTCTCCAGGCGGACGGCGGAGACGTGGAATTGGTAGAGATCACAACTGACAATATAGTAAAGGTGAAATTAAAAGGTGCCTGCGGGGGTTGTCCCATGGCTCAGATGACATTAAAAAACGGTATTGAAAAGTTCCTGAAAAAGGAAGTGCCGGAAATAAAAAGCGTCGAACCTGCAAGTTAAGGAAAGGCCTATGCCGGAAAAATGCAAGGGGTCAAAACTAAGAGTCGCGATCTACAGATGCCCCAGCTGTTATGAGACCGTGGAAATATTTTCTGATGAAAAGAAAGCCAGCTGCACGCACTGCGGCACTCCCATACTTGTTACCATGGCAAATAAATGCATGGAGTGGTGCGCTCTTGCCGGGTCCTGCATGTCCAAGACCGTAAAGAAGCAGGCGAAGAAAAACAAAAAAACCTGAAAGGCAGCGAAAAATAAAAGGCCGCAGCTATAAGCTGCGGCCTTTTTTTATGCTTTTTTTTCCGGCCTCAATAGGATAAGCCGCCTAAAAGGTGCCACTAAAAGGTGCCGCTTTTATTGACTTAAAACATGAAAAAGGATACAATAAATTCATGAAAACTCCGGACGGTAAAAGTTTTTATCCCCCTCTTTTTTTATTTTTACTGCCTGTATTTATTTTTGCTGAAACCCCTGCTGCTCCCGCGGTAAATGAAACCACCCTGGAAACGGGCCTGCCGGTACCAACGTCCGCCACTCCAAAAACCGTAATAAATTCAGACGGCAGCGGAGTTATTACCGCTCCGGACGGCAGCACCAGTATCCTGCCGGCTCCCGTTTTGCTGCCGGAAATAAAAAGCATCACCCCCGCGAAACTCTATCCCGGAAAATGTTATCCCGCGGTAAAAATAAAAGGCCTGAACTTTTCAAAAAATATAGTTATAAAATTCAATACCGGGGATATCGCGGTAGAAAGGCCGGGCGAGGCGGCGACGGACACGGTAGAACTCTCCGTAACAATAAAAAAAGAGGCAAAACCCGGGCCTTACGATATTTTGTTCCAAAATTCCCCTGAAACAGCGGCCGTGCTTAAAAACGCCGTTTTGATAATGAGTCAACCGGAAATAACCGCGGTCAGGCAGAAGGAGATCCGCCAGGGAACCGGTAATAATGAAATACTGCTTGCCGGGAACAGTTTCCTGCCGGGTGCCAGAGTGGAATTTCCGGAAAACAGCGGAGAAATAACCGCGCGGCAGGTCTCGGTAAATCCGGAAAAAGAAATAAAATTGGAGGTTGAGGTTTCTTTTGCAGTAAAGCCCGGAGAGGTAAAATTCAAGGTAGTAAATCCGGACGGAGAAAGCGCGGGCGGCAGGTTCGTGGTCACTACGGCGCTGGACATAGACAGCGTACTGCCCGGGTCCGTGCCGCAGGGAGCCGCCGGCCTGGAACTCACCTTAAAAGGGAGTAATTTTTCCAAAGCGCTTAAAGCCGTTTCCGGTGCCGAAGGTTTGACCGTGAACAGTATTTTCGTGCTTTCCGGGAACGAAGCGGCCCTTAATATTTCCGTTTCTGCTCTTGCTCTTCCGGGAAAAAAAGAACTTATTCTTAGCGCGCCGGACGGAGGCAGCCGGAAATTCTATATTAGTATTTCCTCGCGGCCTGTCCTTGAAAGCATAATTCCGGACCAGGCCCCGCAGGGTGCGGAGAACAGGATACTTACCCTGACCGGGAATAATTTAAACAAAGACACCGTGATAAAGTTCAGCAGTACCGGCATAAGGATAATTGGCTATGAGCTCAGGCCGCCCCGGCAGCTCCTGGTGCAGATAAGTGTTTCAAGCCGTGCTCCGGCCGGCACTTTCGATGTTACCGCCGCGGCTCAGGACGGCGGAACGGATATTCTTAAAAAAGCTTTCAGTATTAATCTTAAGCCGGAGCTTAAAGCGCTGTCCCCGGCAAGCGCGGTACAGGGTGCTTTTGAGCAGGAAATAGAAATAGCAGGCCGGGGTTTCACAAAAAATACCGTGCTAAAAATAGACGGTGAAGGTATCTTCTTGAAGGGCACGGAATATTCCGGCCCTTTTTTGCTGAAAACCAGGCTCACGGTCGGATTACAGGTTCCGCCGGGGAAAAAAGGCCTGTTTCTGTATAACCCGGATGGCGGCTCTTTAGCTCTGCCGGCAGTGTTTGAAATAAACAAAATAGATAAAGGCGGCCTTTACTTCGGAGAACCGGGCAAATTCAGCAAACCGGCAAGAATAAATAAAAAGAAGGCGTATCTGGAGTGCCCCCTCTACCAGGAGATAATAAGGGAGAACATAGCTGCGGAGAGTTCCCGGTACGGGCAGATAATCAATAAGGTCGAGGAGGCCTTGACCGCGGCCTATAAAAGTATTCAAAAAAAATATAATTATGACCTTATCGGGGAAACCGGCTACATTACCGGTGAGGACGGGGAACCGGCAAAAGAGATCCCCGATATTACCGGCCTGGTAATAAAAGAATTTGAAAAGCAATAAAAAAGCAGGCAGTCTTCCTGCCTTAAAGAGCTTTGGCCCGTGAAATGAAGGAACTTTTAAAGGAGAATAATTTTATGGCCCACGAAAAAAATATCCTGCCCCTGCTTTTGTTCGGAGGCAAGCGTTCCTGGGAACTGCCCGAACTCACCAATATCAATAAACTTCCGCCCCGGGCCACTTTTTATTATTATAATAACGAAAAAGACGCGGCCCTCGGGGACCGGGACAGGTCCTATATAAAGTTCCTGAACGGCAAATGGGATTTTAAGATAAAAAAGAACCCCTATGAAGCAACGGAGAGGGAACTTACAGCAGGGGGCTGGGCAAAAATAGAGGTTCCGGGTAACTGGACCATGCAGGGTTTTGGCCGGCCGCATTACACCAATGTCCGGATGCCCTTTAAAGAGCTTCCGCCTTTGGTACCCGAAAATAACCCTACGGGCATCTACAGGACGGACTTTACCCTTCCGGCGGGCTGGAAAAAAAGGCGGACGGTCCTGCATTTCGGCGGTTGTGAAGGCGCCTTGTATGTCTATGTGAATAAAAAAGCGGCGGGTATGAATAAGGATGCCCGGACTCCCGCGGAATTTGATATTTCCTCCCTGCTTGCGGCCGGAAAAAATGAACTTGTCTGCGTGGTGGTCCAATGGTCGGACGCGGCATTTCTTGAAGATCAGGATCACTGGTGGCAGGCCGGCCTGCAAAGAGAAGTCTATCTTTATTCTACGGCGAAACCTCATATACAGGATATTTTCGCGCGGGCAAGTTTTGAAAATAATTATAAAAATGCGGAGTTGACAGTTTCCGTGCGGCTCGGTTATCCCGGGGAAAAATATTTTGGAGTACCTTTAAAAGTTACCTTGCTTGACGCCGCGGGGAAAAAAGTCCCCGGCAAGCCGGTTGAAGCCCGTTCAAAATTCAGCACCGAAAAAACCTTTGTTTTGAAAATAAACAAGCCGGTGCTCTGGAACGCCGAGGCGCCCTATCTCTATACTATCCTCGTTTCCGGCGGGGCGGGCGGTTCAAAAGACAGCGTTTCCACGAAATTCGGTTTCAGAGAGGTGAAGTTCGAAAAGCGGAACCTGCTCATAAACGGCCAGAGGGTGATGATCCGGGGAGTGAACAGGCACGACCATGACGAGGTTAAAGGAAAATATATCAGCCGGGAGCTCATGGAAAAAGACTTTATCGTAATGAAAAACTTTAATATCAACGCGGTCAGGACCTCGCATTATCCGAATGACCCTTACTGGCTGGAACTTTGCGATAAACACGGGCTTTACCTTGTGGATGAAACAAATCTGGAAACCCACGCCTTTTATAACGAGCTCTGCCACGATAACCGGTATGCCTCCGCGTTCCTCGAACGGGCAAGGAACCTGGTGGAGCGGGACAAGAACCATCCTTCCGTGATCTTCTGGTCGCTTGGAAATGAAAGCGGTTACGGGCCCAATCATGATGCCATGGCCGGCTGGATAAGGGGTTATGACAGCACGCGGCTTTTGCATTATGAAGGCGCGATCACCCGGGACTGGACCAAGGGCAAAAGGGCGTCGGATATTATCTGTCCGATGTATCCTCCTATAAAAAAAATTATTAATTGGGCGAAAAAACCGGGTAAAGACGAAAGGCCGCTCATTATGTGCGAGTATTCCCATGCCATGGGCAATTCCAACGGCTGTCTTGCCGATTACTGGGCCGCAATAGAAAAATACCCGGGCTTGCAGGGCGGTTATATCTGGGAATGGCTTGATCACGGCATAAGAAAGCGGGCAAAAGACGGGAGAGAATACTGGGGTTATGGCGGGGATTTCGGCGATTTTCCCAATGACGCCAATTTTGTGGCGGACGGGCTGGTCTGGCCGGACCGGACCGCGCACCCGGGCCTTTATGAAGTCAAATATCTTTACCAGCCGGTAAAAGTGGAAGCGGTAAATTTGAAAAAAGGCCTGGTCAGGATCACGAATAAGAATTTTTTTACCGGACTGGACGGGCTTGCGGGAAAATGGGAACTGCATATAGACGGAGAACCTGCCGCCGGCGGGGAGCTTCCGGCCTTGAGAGTGGCCCCGGGGCGGTCCAAAGTATTTAAACTTGATTATCAGAAACAACTTTCCGGAAAAAGCGGGGAAAAATTCCTGAATTTCGGTTTCTACCGGGCAGCCGGCAGGTGGTGGACGGTTGCCGGCGCGGAAGCCGCGTCCGAACAGCTTGCTTTTCCCGGAAACAAAGCCGTGAAAAAAACAAGCGGCAGGTTCCGGCCTGTTGTGCTGAAAACAAAGAAAAAGCTCTCGGTGATTTTCGGGGAAACGAAAGCCGTATTTGACGTGAAGCAGGGCGCTCTTGTGTTTTTTGGGAAGAAAGAAAATATTATCACGGAAGGCCCGAAACTTAATATCTGGAGAGCTGCCGTTGATAACGACGGCATAAAGTTATTTTCAAAGAGAGAATGTCCTCTTAAAAAGTGGAAGGAAGCGGGGCTTCACGCTGTTGTACTTAAAGCTAAAAGTGTAAGACTTGTCAGAAAAAACGGTAAAATTACGGTGGTGCTTAAACATGCCGGCAGCGGAAGGAAAAAGTGGAGTGATCTTGAACATATCCAGGAATATGTGTTTGCTTCAGAAACGGAAATGCTTGTAAAGAATAAAATATTACTTGGAAAGGGGATCAGGGATATCCCCCGGGCCGGCGTTGTTCTTAAAATTAAGGAAGATTTTGAGGAGCTGCTCTGGTATGGCAGGGGGCCTTTTGAGAATTATAGCGACAGAAAATCCGCGGCAAGGGTAGGGCTCTACTCCGGCTCCGTAACGGCTCAGTATGTGCCTTACATAATGCCCCAGGAGCACGGGCATAAAACAGACACCCGCTGGTTTAGTTTAAGCGGGAAATACGGAAAATTGATAGTTACCGGAAAACCCCTGCTGGAATTTAATGTCAGCCATTATTCCGCCGAAGAGCTTTTCAGGGCAAAACATACTTTTGAGTTGAAGAAAAATAAAGATACCATAGTATATGTAGATCATGCTCAAAGAGGACTGGGCACCCTCTCCTGCGGGCCCGATACGCTGGATAAATACAAATTACTGAAGAACAAATATGAATTTGCCTATTCTTTAAAACTTAATTAGGCGGGGAAAACCAAAGAAAAAAATAGAGGACAGGAGGGTAAGCATGCCTGCAAAAATGTTTAAAATAAGAAAACCGGACAAGAAAATGAGTTTACAGGGAACCGCACTTTCAGGGATAAAGTGGCTGGATCCTAAAAAAGCCCCTTTTGTTGTTTCCGGCCTTGCGTGGTTCAAAAAAGAAAAAATATACCGCAGGCTGCCGGTAAAGCCCAAATGGAAGCTGAGCGAAGCTGTTGACCTTTTGGCCGGTTGCCCCGCGGGCGCCCAGCTCCGGTTCCGTACCGATTCGAAAAGAGTGGCGGCGAGGGTTCTTCTGACGGAGGCGCAAAGACACGAACATATGACGGCTACCGGACAGGCAGGTTTTGACTGCTATATCGGCCCTCCCGGAAAGAAGCTGTATATAAGTACAGCCAGGTTTGACCAGACAAAACTTGCGTACGAATACCTTTTCTTTGAAGCGGATAAAAAAGAGCTGAGGAACATTACTTTAAACTTTCCGCTTTATCAGGGGCTCAGGGAGGTCTTAATAGGCCTGGATAAGAGCAGTAAGATCCTGCCTCCTTTACCCTATAAAAACAAAAAAAAGATAATTGTTTATGGAACCTCCACTACCCAGGGCGGGTGCGCTTCAAGGCCGGGGATGGCCTTTACAAATATTCTCAGCAGGCGGCTTAACCTGGAATTCATAAATTTCGGCTTCTCCGGCAGCGGCCTCGGAGAACCAGAGCTTGCACGGCTCATCTGCGAAATAGAAGACCCATGCTGCTTTGTTCTGGACTTTGAGGCAAACTCGGGCCTTATGTATGCTAAAAACCTGCCGCAGTTCATAAGGATACTCCGGAACTTTAAGAAGAAGACCCCGATACTTATTGTTTCCCGCCTCAAATTTTCCCCGGAAACCCTCGGCAAGGAAACCCGGGTGAGGTTACTGCGGTTTGAGTTTGCAAAAGACACCGTTAAAGAATTCAAAAAGCAGGGGGACAAAAATATACACCTGCTTGATGGTTCCACCCTGCTAGGTAAAGACTTTGACGAATGCACGGTTGATGGTGTTCATCCCACCGACCTGGGCTTTTGGCGTATGGCAGAAGGTATTGCGCCCGTATTAAAAAAGCTTTTAAATTAAAAAGAATAATACAGGCCGGAGGCCAATACCGTGGAAGCAACGTTAAAAAAATATCTGGGCAAATTGGAGAGGATGATAGATCCTGCCCGGCAGGCGGCAACAAGAAGCTCCATTCAAAAAGTTTTTAATTTTGAAAAAGTTCCCGAGCTGCCTTTTATTGACCTGGGCGGAATTGCCGGGCTTGCCGATAAAGACTGGCCGTCCTACAGTTATAATGAAGCTTTTTTTGACCCCGCTAAAATGCTTTTGAACGAACTTTTAACGGTCTTTCAGCATGTTCAGCTCCGGGACTATCATGCTCTGAACATCCGTTGTAATTACGGAACGGTTATTTTGCCTTCTATTTTTGGCGTAAAATACCGGCTTACGGAAACTTCCCTGCCCTGGGCCGGGCATTACGGATCCAGAGAAGAGATAAAAAAATTGCTGGCAAAAGGGGTGCCTGACCTTGAAAGCGGCCTGGGAAAAAATTGTTTTGAAACGGCGGAATATTACCGCAAGATCCTGGCGGAGTATCCTAAACTCAAAAAGGCCATAACTGTTTATCATCCTGACCTGCAGAGCACTTTCGACGCGGCGCATTTGATCTGGGGCCATGATATTTTGTACGCCATGTATGACTGTCCTGAACTGGTGCATGAAGCGCTGGCGCTCATAACAGAAACCTACAGCAGGTTCATGAGAAAATGGAAAAAACATACCGGGGAAGGCAATGAGTATTCAACCCACTGGAATTATTATATGAAAGGCGGGATCATGCTGCGGGATGACTCAGCCGTAATGATCTCTCCGGCGCACTACGAGGAATTTGTGAAACCGTATGACCAGAAACTGTTGAATGAATTCGGCGGCTGCCTGCATTTTTGCGGAAAAGGGGATACTTTCATAAGGTCCATGTGCGCCAGCACGAAATTATACGGGATAAATACCTCGCAGCCGGAACTTAATAATATGGAGCAAATGCTAAGTTTATGCAGGGATAATAAGCTTGTTTTGCTTGGCCTGCCGGAAAAGTATATCCCGAAAAACGCGGACACGGGTTTTATCGCCGTAAAGGTGTAACTTTGGATTGCGGTCCTTCTTTGAGCCCTGCCCAAAAAAGCTCTTTAACTTCGACTAAAATTTCGCCTGAACAAGAGGATGTTTATTGAATGTAAACTTTTGTTTAATCTTTGGCCGGGAAACGTTATAATATCCTTATTAAGGCCAAAGGAGGCAGCATGCCAGGTAATAAAAAAAGAGGAAAAATAACGTTCTTGAGAGCCGTGCTTTTCGCGGTGCCGGCAATACTTTTGTTACTTTCCGGTTCCTACGCGGAGGAAACCCTGCTGGAGAAGGCCGCGCCTGAACAAAAAAAGCTGTTTGCGGATATTAAACCGGTAATATTGAGAGGCGCGGCCCAGACGCCTTTACAGCTTAAAGACTCCGAAGAAAGTTACTTCTGGCTGATGTCCGCACGCATAATTCCTCTTTTACAGGCCTACCATTACTCGCATGACCCGGTGTTCCTCGCGGCCTATGTCCCGCTCCAGGAACAGATCCTTTCCCAGCGTTTCATCCATACCACCAGGCCGGAATGGAAGGGCTGGTTCAATTTTAAAGGCAATGGGGAGGAGATCTGTCCCCTGATCGACCACGATACTATACTTTATTATGTCCCGGTTTTGATGTTTGTAAAGGAAGTCAGAGAGGACCCGAAACTCAAAGAAAAATACGGAGCAAAAGCGGAGGCCTGGTTTAAGGATGTGGAAGAGTCCATACGCGACTGGGATAAACGCGGCTGCTGGCATGACCTGGATGAAAAGACAGGTTATTACAGCACAGTTACCGAGTATCCGGACAAAGACGGGAACGTGGCAAAAAACAAGACCATATTTTCCGGAGGAACAGTTCAGTATAACAAGGTCAATGCCCTTTACGAAGCGTTATGCCTGGCCTACCGTATGACCGGGGATAGCTGGTACCGGGTCCGCATGGAGAAAAGCGCAAAGTTCTGGCGCGACCACTGGCGTGAGGACGGTAAACACGTGGAGTGGAACTATCGCGATCATTATCTGCCGGCGGATTACGAGAGCGGTGTAGTGGGTAAGGGAAAGACCCGGACCGGCGCCTGGGTGCACCGCAAAGGCGGGTATTACCGGCTTGATGTCTCGGCGGCGACCATGCTTTACGACGTGGGGATATTTTTCAAACAGCCCGATATGGAAAAACTTATCAAAACCAACCTGGAGTTCATGTGGCGCAAAGATACCACGCCTCCCACCTTTAAGAACATTAACGGCGTCTATAACGCGTCCGGGGTAAAATATAACTATGATAAAGGCTGGCTCTGGACAAGTTTGGGCCATTTTGATCCCAGGATACGGGAACTCTGGAAGGCTTCCATTGATAATGCAAAGAAAGGCTGGGCTCCCTGGAGCGATACGCTCGGATATCTTATCGAAATGTCTTACCCGGTCAGCTGGGAACCGCGTTATATTAAAGAGATACCGAAGAAGTAGCGAGCCGGCGGGACTGACAATAAAAGAAGAAATATTGAGTCCGTTTTAGACGGGTTGCTCAGTGTTCTCCCAGGTAGGCCTTTTTTATAAGTTCATTTCCTAATAACTTGCCGGCAGTATCGGAAAGAACTATATTGCCGGTTTCCAGGACATACGCCCTGGCCGCGATCTGCAGGGATTTTTTCGCGTTCTGTTCCACCAGCAATATAGTAATGCCCTGTTTATTTATCTCCTTTATTATCTGAAATACCTTTTCAACCAGTACCGGAGACAAGCCCATTGAAGGTTCATCGATCATCAGCAATTCAGGTTTTGCCATTAACCCGCGGGCTATAGCAAGCATTTGTTGTTCTCCGCCGCTTAAAGTTCCGGCCGGCTGATTTTTTCGTTCCTTTAAAACAGGGAAGAAAGCGTACATTTTTTCCATACCCGCTTTCACCATTTTTCCGTCTTTTTCAGGGAACGCGCCCAATTCCATGTTTTCCATTACGGTTAATTTTGGGAAAACCCTTCTCCCTTCAGGGATCTGGACCACACGTTTTCTCGCTATCTTCCAGGCAGGCAAAGCGCTTATGAGTTCATCTTTGAATTTTATGGAACCTTTTTGCGGCTGTAAAATACCTGAAATGGTGTTTATCAGGGTAGTCTTGCCCGCGCCGTTGGCGCCGATCATGGCCACTATTTCCCCGGGTTCAATGTACAAAGAGATCCCGTTTAGGGCCGCGATCTTGCCGTAAGAAACCTGCAGCTGTTCAACTTCTAAAAGGTTTTTCATTTTTTAGGCCCCTAAATAGGCTTCTATGACCTTTGGGTCTTTCTGTACCTCTTCGGGCCTGCCTTCAGCTATTTTTTCACCATAGTCCAGCACCGCTATCCTGTCTGAAACTTTCATTATTACGTTCATCTGGTGTTCGATAATAATTATGGTGATGTTCTGCGCCCTTATCTTATAGATCAGCTCCATTAACTCGTTACATTCCTGCAGGTTCATGCCTGCCGTCGGCTCATCCAAAAGGAGCAGGGAAGGTTCTGCGGCCAGAGCCCGCGCGATCTCCAGTCTCCGCTGCGCGCCATAAGACAGATTTTTTGCCAGCTGATTTCCTTCCTTGAGGAGGCCGATAAAAGCCAGGATAGACCTGGAACTGTCCGCGATCTCTTTTTCTTCCCGTTTAAAGCCCCTGGTTTGCAGCAGGGTCTCCGTTAATTTTGAACGGGTCCGGCAGTGCCGGCCGACCATAACATTTTCCAGTACGGTCATATTTGCAAATAAACGTATATTTTGAAAAGTTCTGGTTATACCCAAAGAGGTGATCTTGTGAGGCGCCGCGCGGCCAATATTTTTACCGGCAAAAAGAATTGTGCCTTTATCCGGAGTGTACACGCCGGTTATTAAATTGAAGAGGGTGGATTTGCCCGCGCCGTTGGGGCCTATCAAACCTAAAACTTCGTTCGCGTTTACCGTGAGGTCTATAGCCGACAGCGCTTTTAAACCGCCAAAATATTTGGTAACCGAATTAATTTGCAGTAACATTTTACTCATCCTTAGCATGTAATTCCGCCGCCCGCCTTTTTGAGGGCAGTAAACCTTCCGGGCGGAAGATAATAACAACTATCATAATAAGCCCGAAAATAAGCATCCGGTATTCGACAAATCTTGTTCCAAGCACCGGGCGCAGGAGCTCGGGAACACCCACCAGCAGGAGCACGCCGAGGAGCGCGCCGGCAATATTTCCCATTCCGCCTATCACCAGCATGGCAACTAAAAGCACCGATTCCCAAAAGGTGAACATTTCGGGTGAAATAAAACCTATCCAGTGGACATAGATGGCACCGGCCAGAGCGCCGAACATACCGCTTAAAACAAAAGCCAGAGATTTTACCCGCGGGACGTTTATTCCGGACAATTTTGCCGCCAGTTCATCTTCACGTATGGCGACCAGCGCCCGCCCGGTACGCGAGTGTTCCAGCCGGTAACTGATAAGGAGGGTGCAGAGCAGAAAGAAAAGGATCAAGTAATAAAATTGGAGGTCATTGGTAAAGCTTAAGGAAAAAAGGCGTATTTCTGAAATTTTTTCGCCTACCCGGGGAAGTCCTTTGGGCCCGTTGGTCAGCCAGTCAAAGTTATTTGCCACCAACCGGAAAATCTCACCAAAAGCCAGGGTAACGATCGCCAGATAATCACCCCGTAACCGCAGTACGGGCGCGCCTATCAGATAGCGGATAAGGCCGCCTAAAAGCAGGCATACAGGAAGCGTTATCCAGAAAGACAGGCCCTTGATGCTCAAAAGCGCCGCGGTGTAAGCGCCGATAGCGCAAAAAGCCATAAATCCCAGGTCCAGCAGTCCCGCATAGCCCACGGTAATATTGAGGCCTACGCATAAAATGCAGTAGATACCCACAAGCCCGGCGACATGGAGGGCATAAAAATTGCCGTAGTGGTAACCTATTAAGGGCGCTATTATCAGGAGCAATAAAGCCGTCAGCCATTTCATATTTTTTCAGGTACCTCTTCGCCGAAGAGCCCGGCAGGTTTGAAAAGGAGCACGAGTATCAGGATGACAAAGGCAAAAATATCCTTGTTCTCCGAGGAGATGTAGCCCGCCGCGAAGGCCTCCACTATACCGAGTATAAAACCGCCCGCCATGGCGCCTTTAAGGTTGCCGATACCGCCCAGCACGGCGGCAGTAAAAGCTTTTATGCCCGGCAGGAAACCCATATTATATTTTACGCTTCCGTAATATAATCCGTTCAGGACCCCGGCTATACCGCCGAGGCCGCCGCCAATTATAAAGGTCAGGGAAATTACCGTATTGACATTAATGCCCATTAACTGGGCGACTATGTGATTTTCTGCGGTGGCGCGCATCGCTTTGCCCAGCCGGGTTCTGGAAATAAAAAGGGTGAGGATGAACATCAAAAGGACCGCCAGGCCAAAAATAAAGATCTGCAGGGAGCTTACCTGAGCGCCAAAAAAATTAAATTGCTCCAGGGGTAATTTTTCCGGGTAAGGCCGGGAGGAAGCGCCGGCTGTCAGCATGATCAGGTTCTGCAAAAATATCGAAACCCCGATAGCGCTGATCAAAGGCGCGAGCCTTGAAGCGTGCCGCAGGGGCTTATAAGCTATCCTTTCCACCACCACGGCCAGCAGGCCCGCTCCCAGCATCGCAAGAATAAATACGGCCAAAAAATATGCCGGGAGAAAACCGGGAAGGAATACCGGCAGAGAGGAAAGCACCCAGAAGCCGATATAGGCGCCGACCATAAAGATCTCGCTATGGGCGAAATTTATCATGCGCAGTATGCCATAGACCATCGTATAGCCCAGGGCAAACAAGGCGTAGATACTTCCCAGTGTCAGGCCATTGATCACTTGCTCAATGAACATAGTTTTGCGGCCGCTCCAAAAACATTACTCGCAATAAATAAATTTGCCGTTCTTTACCCGGTAGATGCTGATAGTTTTATTAAGGGTGTCACCTTTGGCATCAAAGGTAGTTTCACCCAGAATACCGCTGAATTTTGCGCGGGACACGTAGTCAACTATTTGCGCGGGGTCTTTACCGGTTTTTTCTATGGCTTCCATTATAAGAGATGTCGCTTCATAAGTGTAAGTGTCGTAAGGCTGCATATCCACGCCGGGATATTTTGCCTTATATCTTTCAATGAAGGCCTTTGCTTTCGGCAGTTTCTCCGGCGGAATACCTATCATCGAGGCATAATCCCCTTCCGTGGCATTGCCTCCGATCTTGATAAATTCAGGCGTAAACACCCCGTCACCGGAAACTACAGGTACCGGCAAGCCCAATTCCTTTGCCTGTTTGGAGATCAAACCGCATTCGGTATACATGCCTCCGTAGTAGATCAGGGAAGGTTTTTTGTTCTTAATGCTTGTAAGGAGCGCCCTGAAATCTTTGTCCCCGATGTTGATCCCGTCAAAACCCGTTATTTTACCCTGCCGTATTTCAAACTGTTTTTTGAATTCCTCGGCCAGGCCCTGACCGTAAGAGGTTTTATCGTGGATCACCGCCGCTCTGGTTATTTTTAATTTATCAATAAAATAATTGGCGGCAAAACTGCCTTGAACATCATCGGTGGTGCAGATACGGAAAACATTCTTCAAGCCCTGAAGAGTTAATTTAGGATTGGTTGACGCGGAGGTGATCATAAGGAGCCCGCGTTTAGAATAGATCTGGCTTGCAGGGATGGAGCAGCCGCTGTTCAAGTGCCCGACTACCCCGGCTATCTGCCTGTCGGAAATTATCTGGTTCGCCACATTTACGGCTTCTTTGGGGTCCGCGCGGTCATCAAAGGCCGCTAATTCAAGCTTAATATCTTGAAACCTGCCTGCCGCGTTGCCTTCTTCCACCGCTATTTCCGCGGCTCTTTTCATGCCCTGGCCCATTGCCGCGACATCCCCGGTCAAAGGGCAAACCAGGGCTATTTTTACAACCTTCATTCCCGCGGGTGACTTTGCGCACCCGGTAAAGCCCGTCAAAATTCCCAGGGCTATTAATAAAGCTCTATACATACTTTTTTACCTCCTTACGAAAAAACTATACTTTACTTTACTTTATTGAACCATTTTAAGTCAAGCATGAAATTATTTAATGCTTTTAGCGGCCGCGAAGCCCGGTTTCACTCCACACTTATATTCTTGCTTTCTGCCCCGCGGTGTTATATATATGAACGAGACCCTGATATAAATATTCATACCAGTAAAAGGAGAAAAAAATGAAAGAGAGAAAAATGTCTTTGGCTTGCGGGCAGCGGCTGCTGGCTCTGTGCTTATTGCCGGTACTTTTTTTTACGGCAGAGGCCGCGGCGGCGGGCAAGCAGATAATACTGCTCAAGCTGGATGATATAGTGCAGGATAAGAACGAGAACCTGGCGATCTCCCCGCGCTGGCAGAAAATGGCGGATTTTATTCAAAAAAATAAACTAAGAGCGGGCTTCGGGATAATCGGCGCTTCCCTGGAGAAGGACAATCCCGCGTATATTAAATGGATAAAAGACCAGCATGAAAAGGGAATAGAATTCTGGCATCACGGTTACGATCAGGGCGGAAAGGGTGAATTTGAGAAGGGTACCATGGAGGAGCAGAAGGCGATCCTGGAAAAAACAGAGAAACTGGCAAAGGAGAAGCTGGGCTTTACTCTTCCGGCCTTCGGCCCGCACTACACCGCCACTACCGATGAAACAGAAAAGGCGCTTGAAGCTATCCCTGAAATAAAGATCTGGCTTTATGGCCCGAAAAATCCAAAATATTATAAAAAACTTTCGATTCCCCGTTATCTGGGGCTTGAAAATCCGACCTTTGTCCCGGACTTTCAAAAATTCAAGGCTTCTTATGAAAAGCTTGAAGGCAAACAGGAAGTCCTGGTTTTACAGGGGCATCCAAACGGCTGGGACGATACCAAATTCAGCGGGTTTGTGAAGATAATAGAGTTTCTAAGATCTAAAAACTGCGTTTTTATGACCCCTTCTGAATACTATGAAAAGACGGGTGGGAAATAACAAAGAATATTAATAAGCCCTTAGCCGGGCCGGCTTCGCGCCTGCGGCTAGCGGCGTATCAATTGAACCGGGACCGGTCATTAAATGAACCTGAATAAAAAAATTATAATACCGCAAACGGACCACAACAGGAATGAGCTTTCGCTGCTCGTTGCAAGAAAGAACAATAAAAAAATATTTGTCAGCAGGGAGCTCAAATGGGCTTTTATAGATTCCCTGTCCTGGCTTGACGCCATTTTTTACGCCGATCTTGTACCTGCGGAAGCGGAGCAGCGCGTAAAAGAGATTATTGAAAAGATAAAGCTCGGTGCGGCTCCCGTCAGATGGACCCTCGGGCCTGTTTCAAGGCCTTTGGGTTTGGGCGAGCTGCTTCTTAAACACGGGTTTGCAAGGCACGAAACAAGGGCTGCTATGGCTGTAGAAATAAATAAAAAGGGTTATGTGCCTGTGCCCGGACTTGAAATAGAAGTTGTAAAGAACAAAGAAGTTATGGGGCTCTGGAACGCGGTGATCTCTGAAGGTTTGTTCAAACGCCCTATGAGGCCGGAAATATTCGCAAATGTGCTGAATGAGAAAAACGTAAGGTTTTATCTGGGCCGCTATAACGGAATACCCGCGGCTACAACTATGAGCTTCCTGTCTTCCGGTGTTGCCGGGCTCTACTGTGTTGCGACCCTGCCTGAATTCCGCGGCAGGGGGATAGGCCGGGCTCTGACCGAAAATGCCCTTTTGGAGGCAAAAGCTGCCGGCTATTCCACAGCGGTACTGCAGGCCAGCCAAATGGGAGAAAAAGTCTATAAAAAAATTGGCTTTGAAGAAGTCTGCAAATTTGAAATATTTGATTACAAACTGCAACAAGCGCTTTCTTGCGGACAAAAATTAAAGGAGCAATAGCCGTATGTCAAAAAGACCAGGAGCCAGGGCGGTAAGAACCGGGAAAAAACCCTTAAAACTTACCGTGGTGGGGGGCGGAAGTTATTTTGTCCCGAGTTTTATCGGGAGCATGGTCAAGGAACCCGGGATCTGGGCCGGCGCCGAGATATGCCTGAATGATCCAAATAGTGAGCGGGTGCGCCTCGTCAAAGCATTCAACGAAAAATACGTCTTGCGCCAGAATTTTCCTATGACCTTTACGGCCCAGCCGGATCCGGACAGGGCGCTTGCCGGCGCTGATTTTGTTATAACCACCTTCCGTGCCGGCGGGGTACGGGCCCTGCATATGGATGAAAATATACCTCCGCGGTTTGGCTACCTGGGCGATGAAACTGCCGGCCCCGGCGGTATGTTCATGGCCATTCGCACCGTCCCTGTCGCGGTGGCCCTTGCAAAACGGATGGAAAAGCTCTGTCCTGCCGCCTGGCTTTTAAACTATTCCAATCCCACGCATTACGTTACTTCCGGGGTGCTTAAAGCCACCAGGATAAAATCAGTCGGCTTATGCGATAATTATATCGCCGCCAAAAATGATTTCGCTTTTCTTCTGGGCCTTGCGGATGTCAAGAATATTAAGGTTCGCTTTTGCGGGTACAACCACTGCAACTGGGTTTACTCCGCAACCTACCGCGGCCGGGATTTACTGAAAGTGCTTAAGCAATCCACGCCGGCGGAGCGGAAGAAGCACCTGGTAAAAGCAAAATCTGAGCGCGGCAAATGGCTTATGGAACGGGGACTGGAGCTTCTTGATCTGACCGGGCGTTTCCCTGTGGCAACAGGCCACTCTATGCCGTATTTTTTTCATGCTGATTTTTTAAAGCACGAGCTCAAATATGGCGGGCCGCACAAATTTATTGAAGAAGTAAATAAGGAAAATTGGGCTATGCTTGAAGCCCAGCTGGTAAAATATGAAGACGAGACGGCAAACCGGGTGGTCCGCGCCCAGCACGGGGGCGCGCATGCCGACCTGGCCATAGGCGTGGCTTCGGCTATAGCCGCCGATACGGGGGAAGAGTATCCCGTAAATATGAAGAACGGCAATACTATCCCCGGCTTTTCAAGAGATGAAGTGACCGAATTCTACGCGAAAGTCTCAAAAAAAGGCTTTACGCCCGTCAAAGTTCCCGCTTTCCCGCCGGTACTTTACGCCCACCAGCAGCTGCTGAATGCCTGTAAAAATCTGGTAGTTGAGGGCATCCTGGAAAAAAATAAAGCCAAATTCCTGGAAGCGCTTCTGCTGCACCCTTTCACTTCCTCGGTTTCAAAGGCCCGGCAGCTTTTCGAAACGATGTGGAAGGAAGAAAAGGCCGTGCATGGCGCGTACTGGAAGTGAACTCGCAATAAAACGGTCCGTTCAACCGGGTGCAGATAAAGCTTAATTATTAAGGCCTTATTGCTATTGACAATATTTTTAATTTAGGATTATAATTAAAACGTTAGATATAAATAAAGCCGAACTTTTTTGCAGAGAGGCGGGGGAACCAACTTAGACCGGAAAATGGTCTTGGGGCGAATGTCAAAGGTGACTAGGGATTACTCAGTAACCGAGCCCGACAGCTAACCTCGCAGGCCTAATTGAGAGAACACCAGAGAGTATGTTCTCTGGTTTTTTATTTTCAGGATCTCATTACGGGAGAAGAACGTGTATATATTCCAAATTAGCATCTTGCTTGTAATTTTGACGGTTTGCGCGGTTACCCTCGGGCGGTACATGGCAAAAGTATTTTCCGGGGAAAAAACCCTGCTTTCTTTTCTTATAAGGCCTGTTGAAAAGCTTTTTTACCGGTGGGCCGGTATTGACGAAAAGAAAGAGATGTCCTGGAAGGAATACGCCTTTTTATTCATTATTTTTAACGTTATTGGTATTGTTATTGTGTTTCTGATACAGGAACTTCAATATCTGCTTCCCTTAAATCCTCAAAAATTTCCTCCGGTAAGATGGGATACCGCCATTAATACCGCGATATCTTTTGTTACAAACACTAACTGGCAGTCCTATAACTGCGAACAGACCATGAGTTATTTTACCCAGATGACGGCGCTTACCGTGCAAAATTTTCTTTCTGCTGCTGCCGGGCTCGGGGCGGCAATAGCTTTTTTTAGAGGGTTTGCACGGCAATCGTCTTCTACTATAGGAAATTTCTGGCTGGACCTAACGCGGTCGGTACTCTATATACTTTTACCCCTGGCGCTGGTCTTCTCAATTATTCTTGTATCACAGGGGGTGATACAAAATTTTAAACCGTATGTGCATGCGGGAACGCTTGAAGGCAAAGAACAGCTAATAGCCCAGGGGCCGGCGGCATCCCAGATCGCGATCAAGATCCTTGGAACCAATGGCGGAGGTTTTTTTAACGCAAACTCCGCGCATCCTTATGAAGATCCAAATCCCCTGACGGATTATCTCCAAATATTGGGCTTTCTGGTAATAGCCGCGGCCCTTCCCTTCACCTTTGGAAAAATGCTGGGCAAAGAAAAACAGGGCTGGGTGTTCTTTACCTGTATGCTGATACTATATATCTTCGGCCTCGCTATCGCTTTGCATTATGAATTCAAGGGGAACCCTCTTCTTGCAAAAGCAGGTGTTGTTGGCGGGCTCAACATGGAAGGCAAAGAAGTAAGGAATGGAATACTTTCTTCTGTTGTCTTTGCCCAGTCAACGACGGCAACTTCCTGCGGCGCGGTAAACTGCATGCATGACAGCTTGCTGCCCATTACGGGTATGATCTTGTTCTTTAACATGGCTGTCGGAGAAGTTATCTTTGGCGGTGTAGGAGTTGGAATTATCGGCCTGCTGCAATATGCAATACTCGGGATGTTCCTGATAGGCTTGATGATAGGGAGAACCCCGGAGATACTCGGTAAAAAACTCGAGCCGTTCGAAATGGCTATGACCATGCTGGCCATAGTTTTGCCTTCAGTTTTTCAGCTTGTGCTCGGGGCGGCAGCAATTTCCTCAAAGGAAACGCTTGCCAGCCTTGGTAATTCCGGGCCGCACGGTCTATCAGAAATAATCTACGCTTTTGCCTCTGCTGCGGGCAATAACGGGTCTGCTTTTGCCGGATTGAATGCGAACACCGTCTTTTATAATTTAACTCTTGCCCTGACTATCCTTATTGGAAGGTTTGCCACCATACTTCCGGCGCTTGCCATTGCCGGATCTTTGGCGGGTAAGAAAATGGTCCCTGAAAGCGCCAGATTTCCCAGTACAGGCCTGCTTTTTATCCTGATGCTAGTCGGGGTTGTTATTATAGTAGGCGGGCTGACTTTTTTTCCTGTTCTCGTGCTCGGGCCTTTTCTTGAACACCTGTTCTTAGGGATTGGAAAAGTATTTTGACTTTTAACAAGGTAGTTTAGTTATTTAGGAATGCTTGGAGCAAAGCGTAAAACTATAATGAAGAGGTAATATGCCGGACAAAAAAACAAATACAGGTATTTGGCAGCGCAAGATAATAATACAGGCCATAAAAGGTTCTTTTTTAAAGCTGGATCCTTTTACGCTTTTTAAGAATCCGGTCATGTTCGTAGTTGAACTCGGGTCCATGCTCACAACCTTGATATTTTTTCATGACCTATACTCCGGAAAAAGTTTTAGTTTGGACCTTCAGCTTACGTTATGGTTCTGGTTCACGGTACTTTTCGCTAATTTCGCGGAAGCATTAGCGGAAGGTAAAGGTAAAGCACAGGCAGATTCACTTAGAAAGACCAAAAGTGAAACCTCCGCGGTCAGGCTTCTTGAGAACGGCGGTACCGAGAAAATATCGGCTTTACTTTTGAAAAAAGGCGACCTGGTTATCATAAACGAAGGTGAAATAATACCCTGTGACGGTGAGATACAGGAAGGTGTTGCTTTGGTGGACGAATCTGCCATAACCGGGGAGTCCGCTCCCGTGGTAAGGGAAGGCGGCGGTGATAAAAACGCGGTTACGGGAGGGACCCGGCTCCTTTCGGGCAAATTGAAGATACATATAACAGTGGAGCCCGGCGAAACATTTATTGATCAAATGATCAAAATGGTGGAGGGCGCTAAAAGGCAAAAAACCCCCAATGAAAGAGCGTTGGAAGTCCTCTTGATCGCAATGACTGTTTTATTCTTAACAGTGGTGATCACCTTAAATTATTTCTCGGCCTATATGGGAGTTAGAATATCCATTCCGGTGCTTGTCGCGCTTTTGGTCTGCTTGATGCCGACAACTATCGGGGGCTTGCTTCCTGCCATAGGAATTGCGGGGATGGAACGCTTGTTGGATCATAATGTCATCGCAATGAGCGGCAGAGCGGTGGAAGCTGCGGGGGATGTCAATGTAGTTCTTTTGGATAAAACCGGAACAATAACTCTGGGGAACAGAATGGCCACGGAATTCATCGCTGCCGCGGGAATAAAGGAAGAGGAACTGGCCAGGGCCGCGATTTTTGCTTCGCTTTCAGATGAAACTCCTGAAGGGAGAAGCATTGTCACTCTGGCAAAAGAAAGGCTGCAGGTAAAAGGCAGTGAGATAAAAGTGCCAAATCCAAACGATACCAGGTTCATAAAGTTCAACGTGGAAACGCAGATGAGCGGTCTGGATATGGACAATGGAACCGTAAAGATCAGGAAAGGTTCAACGGATGCCATAGAAAAATTTGTTAAGAACGAGGGAGGGAGCTTTCCTGATGATATTGAAGAAAAATCAAACCAGATCTCAAGAGAAGGAGGGACTCCTTTGGTCGTAGCCAGCGGGCCTGCCGTGCTGGGTGTTGTCCGTTTGAAGGATGTCCTGAAATCCGGAATTCACGCGCGGCTGCAGCAATTAAGCGGGATGGGAATAGAATCTATCATGATAACCGGAGATAATCACCTGACGGCAGTGGTCATTGCCGCGGAGGCGGGAGTAAGTGATTTTATAGCAAGGGCAAAACCCGAAACAAAACTAAAAGCGATACGCACTTTGCAGGCAAAAGGAAATATGGTGGCCATGATAGGGGACGGGACGAATGATGCGCCTGCGCTGGCTCAAGCCGATGTAGCCGTTGCCATGAATGCCGGGACGCAATCCGCCAGGGAAGCCGCAAACATGATAGACCTGGATTCTAATCCCACAAAGCTGCTTGATATTGTGGAGATCGGAAAACAGATCCTTATTACAAGAGGCTCCATAACTACTTTCAGCGTAACTAATGATGTTTCAAAATATTTTGCCATAATTCCGGCGATCTTTGTCCTGCAGTACCCTTTATTGAACGTACTGAACATAATGAAATTACATAGTCCCGAAAGCGCTATCTTATCGGCCGTGATATTTAATGCTGTTATAATTCCGCTGCTTATCCCTTTGGCTTTAAGAGGGATACAATATAAACAACAGACCCTGAGCTCTCTTTTTGTGAGAAATCTATTGATCTACGGTTTGGGAGGCCTGCTGCTGCCGTTTATCGGGATCAAATTGATAGATATTATTGTTGTTATGCTGAAATTAGTTTAACGGAGAAAGCCATGAAAGAAATTTTTAGGTCTTTAAAAGTATTTTTAATTTTTACCCTGCTTCTGGGCGGAGTTTATCCGTTATTTATTTTTATTGCCTGCCAGAGTATAATGCCTTATAGGGCTAATGGCAGTTTGATAAAGCAAGGTGATAAAATTATAGGTTCCGAATTGATAGCACAGGGCTTTGCAGAAGAAAGATACTTTCACAGCAGGCCTTCAACAAATAATTATGACGCGTCAAATTCGGGGGGCTCTAACTTCGGGCCTGCTAATGCCGGATTTATTGAAGCCGTGGAAAAGAAAACCGGGAAATACGGGGCGGTGCCTGCGGATATGGTGCTTTCCTCGGCGAGCGGTCTGGATCCTCACATTTCAATTGAGAATGCCCTGCTGCAGCTTCCCCGCGTGGCAAGGGCAAGAAAACTGGCGGAGCAGGCGGTTGCAGAATTAATAAGCAAGAATACTGCTCCTGATCTGGCCGGATTATGGGGTAAAAAAGGTGTTAATGTTTTGAAATTGAATATTGCGCTGGATGAATTAGGCGAAAAGGAAATACAAAATGGAAAGAGAAAATAACCGGGATCCTGACAGATATTTAAGGGAAATTTGGTCAAAAGAGAAAAGTGAATTAGCCCGCGGAAAAAGAGGGCGTCTTAAGATATTCCTTGGCTATTGCGCCGGTGTAGGAAAGACTTATAGCATGCTTGAGGAAGCGGACTTAAGCAAAAAAAACGGTAAGATCGTAGCTATCGGGATCGTTGAAACCCACAAAAGAGCTGATACCGAAGAAATGACGGCTGGTTTTGAAAAGATTCCTTTAAAAAAGATAGAATATTCAGGGTTATTTCTGGAAGAAATGGATATAGACGCAGTGCTGGCGAGAAAACCGGAATTGGTACTGGTTGATGAGCTTGCTCATACGAATGCCGCGGGCTCCCGCCATGAAAAACGATTTCAGGATGTGGAAGAATTTCTTAATGCAGGTTTAAATGTTTTTAGCACGCTGAACATTCAGCATATTGACAGTTTGAATGATGTAATCTATCAATTAACAGGGGTAAAGGTGGGAGAGGTCGTCCCGGACAGCGTCATTATTAAAGCGGATGAGATAGAGCTTGTGGATCTTACTCCCGAGAAGCTGCTTGAACGGCTCCATGAAGGCAAAGTTTACGTTCCCGAAAAAGCAAAAGTGGCGATGGAGAAATTCTTCCGTAAGAAAAATCTGGCCGCGTTAAGGGAACTTTCTTTGAATTATACGGCCAGGAGGGTTGAAGAGCGGTCGAGGACTCCGGAGCAGGAAGCCATGAAATTTCCCTGGCTTTTGGGCTCAAAACTTCTGGTTGCTATCAGTCCAAGTGAAACCTCGGAAAAGCTTATCCGGTATACCAGCAGGATAGCGGATGATCTTAAAGCCGAATGGTGTGCCGTGCACATTGAGTCCCTGCGCCAGGGCGGAATTAATGGAAAATTACTTCAACAATTGAATAAGAATTTGCGTCTCGCAAAAGATCTTGGCGGTAAAGTGGTAAACTTAAGCCCGGGAGATGTGGCTGAGAAACTGATAAGATATTCCGAGGAGAATGAAGTTGACATGATAGTAGTGGGTTCCTCAAGAAGGTCCCGCCTGGAAGAGCTTTTTCAAGGTTCTGTACTTAACGAATTGGTGCACCGCGGCGGAAATGTCAACATCATCGTAGTCGGTGAAAAATATAAAACGGATAAAATGGAAATTGTGAAATATCATTCCGGCAAGGAACAGCTGTTCCGTCCTTATTTGGCCAGTTTGCTGGCAATTGCCGTTACGGCAGGTTTTTCCTGGTTATTAAGATCTTGGATAAACCCGGAAAGCATCGGTCTGCTGCTTATTCTACCGGCAATAGTATCAGGAATAATAGGCGGGGTCCGTATGGGGGTATTCTCTTCCTTAGCGGCGGTGCTTGTTTATGATTTCTTTTTCGTTCCTCCGGCCTTTTCTTTCTCCGTAGCTGACGCAAAATATTTTCCGGGCTTTATCATCTTTATTATCATAGCAGTAACCATAAGCTATCTTGCCAGGGTTATCAGGCGGCAATCTGAAGGGTATCGTTTTAAGGACAGATATATTGCGGCTATTAATTCTTTCAGTGCCGAACTGCTTCTGGCTGAAACACAAAATGAAGTTCTCTATAAGGCCGTAAGGAAAATGAGGGATGCTTTTGGCAATGAGGTAGCCATATTACTGCCTGAGAAGAATAATAAACTGAAAATCAGGGCAGCAACCGAAAAGGATCCCGAGCTAAGCGAAAATGACCGGGCCATCGCTGCCTGGGTTTTTATGAACGGTAAAGAAGCGGGAAGAAAAACCAATACACTCTCTTCTTCTAAATGGTATTTTATTCCCATAAGAACAAAAAAAATAGTGACGGGCGTGATCTGTCTTAAACCTATTGCGAATGATAATGAGTTTACCCAGGAACAAAAAACACTGCTGGATTCTTTTATTAATTTGATAACTTTAACATTAACAAATCTTAATTAAAGAGGCAGGTTCCGGCCGAATGAAATTGGACTTTCCGCCTGTAATTACAAAACTTGATCTGATATAATTAGTTGTAATTTCTTCCGGGAAGGAATAGGGCTTGCTGAGCCGGAGGAACAAAGGAGTAAAAATGAGGATCCTGATCTGTTTTTTAGCGGCGCTATTATTTGGCTGTAATAGTTTTGGAGGCGGAAAGACCTTTCAATATTCAACGATCAATTCGCTGCTTAACGGCAACTATAACGGCAGCTTTTCTTTGGAGGAATTAAGGAAACACGGGGATTTTGGGATCGGGACCTACCAGAACCTGGATGGTGAAATGCTTCTGCTTGACGGAATATTTTACCAGATAAGGGCGGACGGAAACATTGCAAAACCCGAAGCGGCTTTTAAAACGCCTTTTGCAGTGGTCACAAATTTTTCGAAAGATATTGTATGCAAAACAGGAGGCGCGGTAACAGACCTAAAAGCCTTATACGAGCTGCTGGATAAAAATATCCCGACGGTAAATTTAGTATTTGCGGTCAGGATAGAAGCGGACTGCGCCTATATAAAAACAAGAAGCGTTCCCGCGCAGGAAAAACCGTTTAAACCTCTTGTCGCAGTGACAAAAGACCAGCCGCTCTTTGAATATAAGAATATAAAAGGAGTTCTGGCCGGTTTCAGGTTCCCGGCCTTCGCGGAAAATATTAATGTTCCGGAATATCATTTTCATTTTATCAGCGAAGACAGGACCAAGGGCGGCCATGTGCTTGAAGTTAAACTGAAAAGTGCCGAAATACAGATAAGCGCGTCCCATAATTTTGAACTTTGCCTGCCCGGGACCGAAGAATTCTATAAGAGCAATATCTCCGGAAACAATAGGAATGAGATCAATAAAACAGAAAAGTAAATCAATTGCCGGTGTTCTCTTGGTGACAGCGTCGACCGGTCCTTTAATTTTGGGCCGGGCTCGCGGCCAAGAGAAACACTGGTTATTTTATGGCAGGGCCCGTGTTTTGTTAAACATTGGAGAACCCGAAAATGACCGTAAAGAGTGAATACGAATTGCCGCGCTGGGCGCCGCGCCTTACAAAGCTTCAGATAAAAAAGTTATACGCAGCTTGCGGCCGGGGTATTTTGAATGAAGAACTTATTGATGATGCCGGCTTCTCGCTTTATGCCAGATGTCAAAGCATGCTCGAAGTTGATAAGGCAGTTTTTGGCAAACCTGTCTGCCCCAAATGTGAAACTGCTGTAGAGAAGAGAGATGAAGAACAGCCAATTCTTGTTTGCCCGGCCTGCGCGTGGAGATGCCCGCTGAAGCTTTATCATAAAACTTACAAACACAAAAATCTTTCCCCCGGCGGGATGAAGGAATTTATTACTGCCTTTGTTGAGAAATTCGAAAATACGCGTTCTCCTGCTGAACGTTTGGTCCTTATTGACACGCTCATACATCAATTCCATTGGGCCTCCGGCAGCGGCCGCCCTGCCGCGGTCAATTTCATTGAAGGCAGTATGAAAGATATAATGCCTTTTTTAGATAGTTTGAGTTATGGTGATAATATTCCCGCGGATATTCAGCAGAAGCGCGAAGAGTGGAGAAAAATGTGGCAGAATAACGCCTGGTCAAAAGGAAGAGGGCAGCAGGGGCGATAATCTTTCAAAAAATAATTCTGCATTTTTAGTTATTCAAAAATAAGAGTTTTTATCCCGTTTACTTCCCGTTTTTTTTATAGGTGCAGGTAATTATTGCACGGCAAAGGAAGGTGTCAGAATCCTTAACCAAGGGGTTAAGTTCAAATTTTTTGTCTATTTCCGGTGTGCTGCCGGCAGGCAAACTCACTTCTTTACTCTTAAGAAGGATATTTTTTTTGAGATCAGTTTTTGCGAGTTCCAGAGCTGAAGCCTCGTAGCCGGCCAGGTTTTTATCATTGAAAGTGAATTTTAAAAAATCATCGGTTTCCTTTTTTTCTGAGGGAACAACAGTAACAGCGGCGGGCTCCGTGTTATCCTGTAAAATTCCCTGAATTGCCTCAACATAATTATATTTTATGGATGTTTTTCCGGATTTTTCTTCAGAGAGGAACATCATTTCTTTATTAATATAGAGCTTGGAATTTACAAGTTTACTGAAATTTACGTTCTCAGTAGGTTTCAATAAGCCGCTTGTCTCAAGAAATTTTTCGATCTTCCCGGACTCCAGATTTGCCGCCTTAATGATTAACTTTTGCTTGGCTACAAAATGATAGCTTATACCGGGGGGAAAGCCTGTCGGATTTTTTAAAATAACAGAATATTTAACTGTATTATCAGTATTATTGTTATCTGAAGCCGCGTCCGGGCTTAGATTATTTGCTGCCGCGCCGCTTCCGGCAGTTGCTAAAAGCGATTTATCGGGTATTAATATTTCCGACGCGAAAGAAATTTCAGGCTCGCCTTTTTTGGTTACTTCAAGCTTTGCATTTTTATTAAAAGAGGCCCTCTGGAACGCTTTGTTAAAATTCTCTATCTTCTTTGTGACACTTTCCAGGGATCTCTCTTTCGCGTGATTTCTTTCTATCCTGTTCTTTGATACGGTGCTTACATCATCGCCTGGAATAAATACGGAAAATTGCACGTTATCCGCTTTAACATTTATCTCCCCGATGCCCGAAATAACAATATCCTGACTCTCGTTCTCCTGCTTTTTGTCATCTTTGATATTATTTATCACATCGAACAGCTTTAAAACTGTTTCAGGTGTAACGTCCTTAGAAGAAGAAACCGGTGGTTTCTGGAGCTGGACTCCGGCGAAAACAGGCAATATTATCAGAAGAGCCGAAATAAAAAAAAGCATTACTTTGTTCATGTGTTTTCCTCTGTACTTTCGCGATAGACCAATTTATAACATGAGTTGAGGCAAAAAGGCAAGTCAATTTAGACCCGTGCTGCCCGGAAATTAAAGGATATTCCGGTCATTGACTTAAAGAGATTTTGGGATATAATTAAGATATGAAAAAAGAGGGCGTATGAAATTAACCAGGACGAAAATAGGAGCAATTATCGCCTTGATATATCTTTTAATATTCTTCTGGACTGTTTATTTGGGATTATTTGATAACCGCGAAGGGTGGGGTAATTTTTTCCCCGCTGCTCTCTCGCTTCCCTGGAGCCTGGTATTTGGCTGGACAAAAGTCGGAACACTGCCCGAGATGGTTACCGCCATGCTTAAACTTGTTCCCGGCGCCTTGATAGACGCATGGCTCATATTCTATTTGTTTAAGCGTTCAGATAAGAGCGAAAAGCCCGCTAAATAACTGTGCAGCGTTTACCTTAGTATCTGTTCAATGCCCGGTTAAGGCAAGAAAGGAAGAAGAGCTATGTTTAAAAAAATATTATTTTGGCTGCCAAGAGTATTATCTGTTTTGCTCGTAATTTTCATAAGTATTTTTGCGCTGGATGTTTTTAATGAATATCATTCTTTTTCGGAGATAATAATTCCCCTGTTTCTCCATCTAATACCATCCTTAATTCTAATAGCACTTGCTATTGTTGCGTGGAGATGGGAAAGGATAGGAGGGCTCATATATATTGCGTTTGGTATTTTTTACATTATAACAATGAAGCGAAGTTTTCATTTCAACTTGAGCTGGATCTTAACTATTTCGGGCCCGTTATTCTTAATCGGCCTACTGTTTGTTTTTAGAAAAAAATAGCAAGCCGGGATTTTGTCCGGATTCCTTGTGGGGCCGGTTTCCGGGGATCTGGACGCCACTGCAGTTATTTGTGATTTTTTTAAAAAGAAAATTATTAAATAAGTGAATTCTTCTCCTTGCGGAATGGCCTTCTGCAAAGCTCCCTACGGCAGTAGAATACCGGCTTTCCGGGCCGCTGACCGATTGCTTCATTTTCCCGGCGAATTCTTAAAATACAAGACATTTCGTGGAAGCTTAATTCTTAATTTGTTACACCTATATAACACGCGGGAATTAATTGGGTTTTAGAAGAGTAAACTTTTATTTAAATTTCAACCTGAAATTGGTACAATGCTTTCAGACCGGCAAGGAAAGGAAAATAAATGAACAAACTCTGGAAGAAGAACTGGGAAGACACTAAAAGGCATTTTGTCGGCTGGTGGGAGCATACCGGAATTGTAATGATCCTGCAGGGAGGCATAAAAAAGTTAGCACCGCCCCATGAAGCTGTCCCTGATCCCGGCCCCGCGGTTTCCCTGGAACAACAGTATCTGGACCCTGTCTGGATCTCCCGGTACTGGAGACACCGCCTTTCAAAAGATAATTTTCTCGCGGATCACCTGCCCTTGGCAAATACGGATATCGGTGTCGGCTCACTGGCTCTTTTTCTTGGTTCAGAACCGGGCCTGGCGGAGGATACCGTCTGGTTCTCCCCTTGCATTACTGATCCCGAAAACCATCCGCGATTAAAATTTGATCCCGGTAATAAATGGTGGAAACTGCAAGAGCGGATAATAAAGGAATGCGTTAAACAGAGCAACGGAAATTATTTTACGGGCTGTCCAAATTTTGTAGAGAATCTCGACATACTTTCCGCGCTGCGTGATCCGCAGGCTCTGATGCTGGATATGCTGGAAAGGCCGGAGTGGGTCAAAGAAAAGATAGCCGAAATAAATCAGGTATTTTTCGAGGTTTATGACCGGGCGTACAATTTGATAAAACTTGAAGACGGCAGTTCTGGCTATAGCGGGCTTGAACTCTGGGGGCCGGGAAAAACAGCAACACTGCAGTGTGATGCCTCAGCTATGTTCTCTCCCGAAATGTTCAAAGACCTTGTGGTGCCCTCTTTAAGAGAACAGTGTAAGTGGCTTGATCATTCGATGTATCATCTCGACGGGACTCAGGCGGTCTGCCATCTGGAAAGCCTGCTTGCCATACCGGAGCTCGACGCCATTCAGTGGACCCCCCAGGCGGGGCAACCCGGCCCCGGAGACAAATGCTGGTATGAACTCTATAAACACATTTTGAAAGGCGGTAAATCCATCCAGGTTAACGGTGCCGACAAAGCTGAAGTTACTCCGTTACTGGATGCGATCGGCACGAAAGGTGTTTACCTGTTCATAGATAATGTAAATACGGAAAAAGACGCGGAAGTATTAATCAAAAAGTATTATCGCTAATGAGCACGCCGCGTTTCCCCAAAATTGTTACCGGCTTCTGCTTTGCAAAGATAAATAAGAGCTATTATTATAAAGAGAATTCTAATGAGGAGAGAAAGCGGTGAAGAATATATGGCTCTATATCAGCAAACAAGATCTCAAAATAGAAATGGAGCAGTTAAAGGACGAAGGCAGAGAAATTTCCGGGGTTCTGCCGAAGTTTAGGAAGCTTCTCAGGGTAAGAGATGAAATGAAGCACCAGAAGGAATTTGGCGTGCTTCTTGATGAGACTATTAAGCTCCCTGTACAGAAAAATTACAAATACCGGGAACCTTCTGATATTTTGGGAATAAAAAAGGCGCGGCCTTTATCCCGTGCAAAATTAACCCGGATACTTTCAGCAAAGGAAAAATTTGACCGCATTTATGGGGCGTGGCTGGGAAGATGCGCAGGGTGCTTGCTCGGAAAACCTGTTGAAGGCATACGCAGGGAGCAGCTTGAGAAGTATTTAAAAAGTATCAATAATTTTCCCCTCAGGAGCTATATTATATCTGTGCCCAAGCTGCTTAAGAAAGTCAAGTGGCCTGACCGGCCTTCGTTTATTAACAAAGTGGACCACATGGTCGAGGATGATGATACGAATTACACGGTAACAGGAATGGCCGTCATGAAAAAGTATGGCAGGGAATTTAAGCCCGCGGAGGTAGCAAATTTCTGGCTGGAAAATATTCCTCTCCTTCATACCTGCACAGCCGAACGTGTTGCCTATAGGAATTTTGCCCTGGAGATAGACCCGCCGGCTTCGGCAGTCTACAGGAACGTTTACCGCGAGTGGATAGGCGCGCAGATAAGAGGGGATTTCTTTGGTTATGTTGCGCTCGGGGACCCTGCCCGGGCGGCAGAATATGCCTGGCGCGATGCTTCTATCAGCCATGTTAAAAACGGTATTTACGGAGAGATGTGGGTTGCCGCCATGCTTGCGGCTGCACCGCACTATGACGCTCCTCTCAACGTTATACAGTCAGGATTGAACGAGATACCGGAAAACTGCCGGCTGGCCGGGGATATTAAGGAAGTTATTAACTGGTATAGCGAGGGTATAAATTACAGCGAAGCAATAGAGCGAATACATGAACGCTGGGATGAAAACAATAAACATCACTGGGTCCACACAAACAGCAATGCACAGATAGTTACCACAGGTCTTCTCTTTTCAGAAATGGATTTTGAAAAAGCTGTCTGCCGGGCAGTGGAAGCAGGATTTGATACCGATTGTAACGGTGCAACTACCGGCTCGGTGATGGGCATGATGCTCGGTGCAAAAAAACTTCCCGGTAAATGGACAACTCCCTTGCATGATACGCTGGAAACCGGAATAGCAGGCTATAATCTGGTAAAGATCTCTGATATGGCGAAGGAAACTCTTAAGATATCCCGCTTTTAATAGGGCGGTGTCTCTAATATAAAAAGCAGCGTTTATAGTTGCGGGGAAAGCAGATCCCGGAAAGAGGAGAGTAAATAATGCGCGTGGTGTATAAAATCCCTGTTATTTTTTTTATTTGTTTTGGTATTTTTTTTGCTGCGGACACAAAAACTGACAATAAAGACAGTTTAGAGAAACAGTTCCCGACTAACCTTGAAGACCTGGGGCTTTCTGACAGCCCCGCCGGCAAAGAAACGCTCAAAGAACAAAAAAAACCGGAAGAAAGCAGTACACGGGATAAAAAAAATAATAAAGCCGAGCCGATCTATGTCGGCGGGTATTCAGTGGATCACGAGTGGAGCATTGTTACGGATGAATGCCTGAAAATTTTAAGCACCAAAAAAATATTATACGGCAGCAGATCGTGGGGGCTTGTTATCGGTAAGTATGTTTCGAGTAAAAAAGTGATAAACTGGGAAAAAGCTGCCAACAAAGTGAGCGCCAAGGATATGGTGTTAACCGCCGAGGCCTTCAAAGATCCCAAAATAATCAACTTTGGCTTCGACATGGAGCCGAAAAGATGGATGTATTTTGATGAGTTTTTAAGAAAAGAACCCTGGAATTTCGGAAAAAAAGTGGATGGGGCCCTGCAAACGCTTTATTACGGCGGAGATAAGGCAGATATGGCTGATTCCTATTTTCCGGTCCTGGACGCGCTGGCCAGGGATTTCCCTAATGTCAAATTTGCCGTTGCCACGCATGATATCGGCGCCGACGGCACGGATCTCCGGGGAAAAGAGGTAAAAGAGAATAGTGAATGGAATATCCGCGGAGGAGATTACAGCGAAAGGGTCATTAAGACATATTACGGAAAACTGCCGATATTCGACATGCGTGATATTGTTTCGACCAGGGCGGACGGTACGGCCTGTTCTTTCCAATATAAAGGTAAAACCTACAGAAAATTATGCCGGGAATATAATTCAAATAATGACCTGATCCATCCGAATACCCCGGAGGCACAGGCAAGAATAGGAAAAGGTTTTCTGATACTGCTTACAAAAATGTTTTGCGGGGATAAGATCCCGAAAAACCTGAACACCCCCGTGCCTGAAATATTGAAGCAATAGACAGACGGGTAAGTACAAAATATTTAACAGGCGCTGTCCCTGATTGATAAGGAGAAAATGATGAAGGGAACTTTCATAGTTTTAATAATGCTCCTGGCTGCGGCGGGGCCGGGTGCAGCGGAAGAAAAACTTGTGCCGGAGAATAAAGAAATTACTAAAGAGATATCCGAAGTAGCCGGCAGGATAACCGAAAGATATCCGGAGGGGACGGCTAAAGAAATAACTTACTATGCTTTCAACCAAGAGCTCGCAAAAGTGACGTTTGACGCCAGCGGCAATATTCTGGAAGAAACCGGCAAAATACCGGATTGTACCGTTAAAGAATTTGACGATAAAGGCAAGCTTGCTCAGGAATTAATTTATAAGAACGGCAAAGCGAACGGCCCGGGAAAAACTTATTATGAGTCCGGGGAGCTGATGAAGGAAGGCAGTTATAAAGACGGGAAAAAAACCGGGTTAATGAAAATATATTATAGTAACGGAAAAATTAAAGCAGAGTTGAACTACTCAGAAGATAAAGCAAACGGGTTGTTCAAGGATTATTATGAGAACGGGCAGGTCAAGCTGGAAGGCAATAATAGGGACGGCAAATATGAGGGTTTGCTCAAAGAATATTTTGAAAATGGAAAACTATTGAACGAAGCTAATTATAAAGAGGGAGTGCGAAGCGGAATAACCAAAGTTTATGATGAAAACGGGGTGTTTCTGGGCGAATTTAATTACAAAGACGGGAAAAAGAACGGTTTGGCAAAAACCTATGATAAAAAAGGAAATCTTCAGGGAGAGGGCTTTTTAAAAGACGATAAATATGACGGTTTATCCAGGGCCTATTATGAAAATGGAAAATTCAAAGAGGAAAAATATTATACTTCCGGGGAGTTGAACGGCCAATATAAGATCTATAATTTAAGCGGTAATCTGCAAACAGCCGCAAGTTACAAAGACGGTAAACAAAATGGGCTCCAAAAGTGGTTCAATGAAAACGGCGAATTAACGTCCGAAGCCAATTATAAGGATAATATAAAAGACGGGGCAGCAAGAGTATATTATGAAAACGGAAAACCCAAAGAAGAAAAGAACTATATAGACGGGGAACTGAACGGGCTATATAAGATCTATAATCTGAATGGAATTCTTCAAACAGAGGCAAATTATAAAAACGGCAAACAAAACGGGGTGCAAAGATGGTTTAATGAAAACGGTGAGCTGGCAACAGAAGCCAACTATAAGGATAATATTAAAGACGGCCTGGGGAAAATATACTACGAAGACGGGAAAGAAAAGGTATTAAGTTACAGGAATAATATGATAAACGGAACGGTCTATGAATACGATAAAAATCACAAGATATTGAGCGTTATGAGTTATACCAATAACAAACTGTCCGGGCCTGCCTATATATATGATAGTACCGGGAAATTAAAAGCGGAAGGCTATTTTAAAAACAATAAACTGGAAGGTGTATGTAAAGCATATAACAATGAGGATGGCAGCTGGATAGAGGAAATTTATCAAGAGGGCAAATGGGACGGCAACGGCAAGGATTGTTACCCCAGCGGAAGAAGAAGGAATTTTGTGTATTACAAATACGATAAAAGACTGACAGAATTTAATATGATCGGGAAAATTGTCATGAAAA
>Ga0118677_10002168_pt1 | contig 40033 bp, 35 predicted proteins | sample AliMusrvi5mmetaG_FD_86154 | JGI IMG/M metagenome (GOLD analysis project Ga0118677, IMG submission 86154) | reverse complement strand
AGCCAGGATTTTTGTCACATCAGCCGAATACGGCGTTTTGAAGTTGGTATGATGCCCCTGTTCGTGCCAGGTGATATAAAAAATACCAACGAAGAAAAAACCAGAGAAATTCTCAGAAAAAAATTAAAGTCACAAAAACTTTTTTACTTTTCTTCAGATGTATGTAGGTATAAATAAAATTCTATAGACCCTTTCACATGTGTAATCAAGGCTTAAAAATGATTATTTTCCCATCTTAAAGCGTATGGATAGCTGGCAAACATTTTATTTCCCAATACTCATTCGTGTCCAACTTTGAATATTTTGTTTACCAAACCGTTTTTATTTTTACATTTGTTCAACTGAAAATTTATGATGAGAAAGTGTCTTTTTTCATTCCTTCTATTATTATTGTTTGTACGCGCGTCTGCGCAAAATGACACGATTCTCGTTTTGTCAAAATTTAATAATCTGGGAGGGAAAATAATTGAAAATGGCAGCCAGGTTAAACTGTGGGAGCTTAATGATAAATATACTGAAACAGGCATCATTCAACACACCGGAGATACTTACATTGTCGTTAACGACAAAAAGATCCCAATTCATAATATCTACAGGCTTCGTCTGAATTTTTCCAACAAGCAAAAAAAGACTTTTAATTATTTAGCTACAGGAGGAACAATCCTTTCAGTTTTTAGCGCTTTTGCCAATCCAAGGGCTTTGATAATATTAGTTCCGGTTACTGCATGTCTGTTGGTGATTCGAACTATAGATTATTCTTTTCCTCCCTATAAACTGGAGACTATGCATAATGTGTCTGAAAATTCAATGATCGTAATCAATCGTAAAAAAGACACGCTGAAATATTTATTCCTGAAGCATTCTGACACACTTTATAGGAAATATTTTTACGTGAATTGTGCTAAATTATTTGACAACACTCTTGCTCTTTCTTATGAATTCAAAAGAACAAATAATTCAAAATTCAGCAATGAAATTGAAGCCGGATATATTTTCGAAGGCTGGAAAGAAAATCCTATGTCGGAAGTAATAAGCGAAATGGCAGGTGCTCCCTATAAATATTTTAACGGAATTGAAGCAAGCTACACTTTCAGGAAGTATTTTTACAAAGCCCGGCGTGAGAATATTTTCAAAAAATATATTGGCTTGAATGTGCTTTGCAAAATCATATCGTTTCAAAATAAATGGTGGTGGAACAAAAGCTTTGTGAATGATGATAATGATGCAAATATTTTAATGTCGCAGGTAAAAAGTTCGCTTGGTATTAGTCTTCGAAACGGAATGACAATGATAAAACGGAAACACATCTTTGATCTGTACATGGGGTTTGGATTCAGATTAGCATCTAATCACACTACTTATCAAAAGTTTTACATCAAATATTTTGGACCTGGCAACATGCAAGAGGGTGCTCCGCCAGCTATTGACAAACCTTCAATGGATAATGGCAATTATTTTTATCCCTACATAAGTTTTGGCTTTAAATATGGATTTATGTGGTAAAAGGAACAAAGATTTTCGAAAAGGAATAAATGTGTGTAATGAATTTGACTAAAATATTTGACGAGATTATTTTTTCTGTCTTTCTTTTTTTTACCTTTGTACCTGTTGAAAATTACTAATCACAAAAACAAATCTTAAATCATAAATCTTAAATCAAAAATCATTATGGGTTTACTAGACAAAATTAAAGGCGAATTTATTGATACCATTGAATGGATGGATCCCTCAGAAGACACAATGATTCATCGTTTCGAAAGATACAACAACGAAATAAAATACGGCGCAAAGCTGATTGTAAGGGAATCGCAGGTTGCTGTGTTTATCAACGAAGGAACACTGGCAGATGTTTATCAGCCGGGGATCTATTCGCTCGAAACACAAAACATGCCAATCATGACTACACTGAAGGGCTGGAAATATGGCTTTCACAGCCCTTTTAAAGCAGAAGTTTATTTTTGCAACACCAAGAATTTTACTGATCAGAAATGGGGAACCAAGAATCCGATTATGATGCGGGATGTTGAATTCGGCGTTGTCCGGATAAGGGCTTTTGGGAATTATGCATTCAAAATAAAGGATGCAATAAAATTTATCAGGGAGGTAGCAGGTACCGATGGAACTTTTACTACTGAAAAAATAACAGAACAGCTAAAGGATATCACCATAACCCGCTTTACAAATATTCTTGGAGCAAGCAAAATTCCTGTACTTGATCTCGCTTCGAATTATAACGATCTTTCCAAGTTTGTTTTTGATAAAATAGGTCCGGAATTTCTTGAATACGGAATTGAGCTTACAAAATTTCTTGTTGAAAATATTTCACTTCCACCGGCTGTTGAAGAAGCTATGGATAAAAGAACAAGTATGGGCGTTATTGGTAATCTCAATGCTTTCACACAATATGAAACTGCTTTGGGAATTGAGGAAGCGGCAAAGAATCCCGGTGGAAATGCCGGCGCAGGAATTGGCATGGGGATGGGATTTGCAATGGCCAACCAGATGGGACAAAACATGAACCAGAATCAAAATGTCAACCAGCAAAATATTGCTCCTCCACCATTAGCCCAGTTTTTTGTTGCAGTCAATGGTCAGCAAACAGGGCCTTTTGGTGAGCAGCAATTGGCTCAAATGGCTCAAAGCAATCAGTTGACTAAAGACACTTTAATCTGGAAAGCCGGAATGGCAGCATGGACAGCAGCCGGACAGGTTCCTGAAGTTGCAAAACTGTTTGGACAAGCGCCACCACCGTTGCCTCCACAGATACCTTAGTAAGATTGAAGTCATGAAAAGAGAATTCTTTTTATTTCTTTTTGCTTTTTCAGTTTTTATTTCACAAAGCCAACCGACAACAAAAATTGTCAATGGTGATACTATTAATGTGACAGATGCCAAAAATTTAAAACAAGGTTTCTGGGATGAAACATTGAATGGCACTGCGACAAAAGGATGTTACATCAACAATAATAAAGATGGTGTCTGGACAACTTATGGTGTAAGGGGTAGTGTGAATAGTATCGCAAATTATAAAAACGGTAAAAAAGATGGAATTTCGATTTCTCTTGACGATTTCGGAAATCTGAAAAGTGAATCGTTTTTTAAAAATAATAAGTTGAATGGAAAGTGCCGCATATATGCATCAGGCGGTCGCCTTGTTAGTGAAGCAAATTATACAGATGGAATTTTGAATGGTTCGAAAAAGACTTATTACGAAACCACAGCTAAAATACAGGAAGAATCAACCTTTGTGAATGGGGTTGAGGAAGGAATATCTAAATGGTATGATACAGACGGAAAGTTAGTGGCTGAATATAGTTATAAGAACGGAAAATTTAATGGTGTTAACAAAACATATTTTTCCAGCGGAAATGTACAGACAGAAGAAACTTATGTGGACAATATTCAAACCGGGCCATACAAAGAATATCTTGACAATTCTGAAATTAAATTAAAAATATCGGGCAATTTTCTAAATGATAAAAAAGACGGCAAATGGCTGGAGTATGATGAAAAGGGAGCGATTGTAAAAACTACTTTTTATAAAAATGGAATTGCAAAATAAATAAATCGCAGTACGTACTTCATCCTTAAGTGAAAAACAACAGAGGATTTACGTTCAGTAAATCTTCTGTTGTTTTTTTATTTTCGAATTTAATGAGAAGTTTCAACGTCCCTTGCATTAATATAAATCGAAGGGATGTTATGTGAATTCAAAAGTATTTTCTTGTCAAATTTGCTGATATAAAGATTAGGAAAATAGACTCTTGGTGTCTTCATTAAAATCAGAACATCCCCACGATTTGCCTGTGTATAATCAAGCAATTCGTTGGCAAAATTCTCTTGTTTTAACTTCGCATATTCGGTAGTAAAAGGAATTTTATTATCAAGAAGTTTTCTCTCAATCTGCTTAACTCTTACCTCCTGGTTTATCTGGTAGTCTCTTTTATTGAGAGTAATTGAAAATAATTTAACTGTCGTCGCAGTTAGTTTTGCTAACCTGTACACAAGGTTTATTTTTTGTCTTGTTTCCTCAAATTCATCAACAGGGAAAATAATTGTCTTGAATGGCTTCCATTCCACGTCGCCCTGAAGAACATAAACTGGTGCCGGTGAAGTACCAATTAATTTAAGCACTTTGCTTGCGCTTCTTTGAGGCTGGTCAATTCCAATAAACATGAACGAAATGTTTAATTCCGCTGCAATTTTCCTGATAGAAAGTATGTTTGTCTTTCTAATAATGAAGCTTGCACTGATGTTAAATTTAGATGATAGGTTCTGACAGATTTCTTCAAGCTTTGCTTCCAGATTTTTTTCAACCAGGTTTTGTTGTTTGAGAAATTTTCGGGTACTGTTATCAACAATGTTTAGTACCATTAAAGGTCTGTTACTAATTCGGCAGTAATTACCTGCATGCGTTAAAACCACGTCTGATACGGAAGTGAAATCATAAGGTACCATTACGGGATGCTCTTTCTGTGTTTCCATTTCTTTATGAGTTTGTATTAGTAAATATTGCACAAATATAATGAATTAAATGAGAATAGTACTATTGTCTGAAATATTTCATGAAATATTTCATTTCAACTTAATTTACGATCTCAAATTGCTGTATTGAAAGTGCCTAATTGTGAGATTTGGAGCCGGTTTTGCATGAATGTCTGATTATGCAAAGATTTTTGGCTTATAATAAAGTAATTTTCTCTATCTTTGCACCCTTGTTTAAAAAAGAAAGTTTTTAGTAATGATAAATGTTACATTTCCGGATAAGGCAGTGAGGCAATACCCAGAAGGTACTACTGCCATGGAAATTGCAAAAAGCATAAGTGAGGGACTTGCCCGAAACGTGCTTTCTGCAAAGGTTAATGATGAAGTTATTGATGCAAACAGGCCGGTAATTTCTGATTGTAAAATGGAATTTCTTACATGGGAACAACAGGATGGAAAAGCAACATTCTGGCATTCTTCAGCACACCTGATGGCAGAAGCTATTGAGTTTTTCTTTCCGGGCGCTAAGTTTGGTATTGGTCCCAATATCGAGAATGGTTTTTACTATGATATAGATTTTGGTGACAGAACTATTTCTTCAGAAGATTTTGACAAGATAGAGAAAAAGATGCTTGAGATGGCTCGATTGAAGAGTACTTTCAACCGCCGCGAAGTATCAAAAATGGATGCAATAGCTTATTTTACCAAAAAAGATGACTCTTATAAACTGGACCTCCTTAATGATCTTGCAGATGGTTCAATTACATTTTATGAATCTGGAAACTTCACTGATCTTTGTCGTGGTCCCCATCTACCCGATACCGGGATGATCAAAGCTGTTAAACTTCTCAATATTGCCGGTGCATATTGGAGAGGCGATGAACATAACAAACAACTTACAAGGATCTACGGAATTTCATTTCCCAAACAAAAAGAATTAGAAGAGTATTTGGTCATGCTTGAAGAGGCTAAAAAACGTGATCACCGTAAGCTTGGAAAGGAACTTGAATTATTTACTTTTTCTTTAAAAGTTGGTTTGGGACTTCCTCTTTGGTTGCCTAAAGGTGCTGATCTTCGCGGACGACTAGAGGCATTCCTGAAGAAAGTTCAGAAGAAAGCCGGATATGTTCAGGTTATCACTCCTCATATTGGGAATAAGGAACTTTATGTTACCTCAGGACACTACGAGAAGTATGGCAAGGATTCATTTCAGCCAATAAAAACTCCTCAGGAAGGGGAGGAGTTCATGTTGAAACCCATGAATTGTCCTCATCATTGTGAGATTTATAAAAGCAAGCCCCGTTCCTATAAAGACCTTCCTGTTCGTATGGCGGAGTTCGGAACTGTTTACAGATATGAGCAAAGCGGAGAATTGCACGGTTTGACAAGAGTTAGAGGGTTCACACAGGATGATGCACATTTGTTCTGTCGTCCGGACCAGGTGAAAGAAGAATTTATAGGAGTAATTGATATTGTACTGTACATTTTTAAAACTCTCGAATTTAAAGATTACACGGTGCAGGTGTCTTTGCGTGACCCCAATAACAAAGAGAAATATATTGGCACTGATGAAAATTGGGATAAAGCAGAAAAAGAAATAATAGAAGCTGCCGAAGAAAAAGGTCTCAAAACTGTGGTTGTTGTTGGAGAAGCAGCTTTCTACGGACCCAAGATGGACTTCATGGTTAGAGATGCACTTGGTCGTCAATGGCAATTAGGAACCATTCAGGTTGACTACAATCTACCAGAACGTTTCGAATTGGAATATACAGGGAACGATAATCAGAAACACCGCCCTGTTATGATACACAGAGCACCTTTTGGATCCATGGAAAGATTTGTTGCGGTTCTGCTTGAACATTGTGCCGGAAAGTTCCCTTTGTGGCTCACTCCGGACCAGGTTATGGTGATCCCGATTAGCGATAAATATATTAATTATGCAAAAAATGTTTTGAAATTGCTAAATAATTACGAAATTCGCGGCCTCATTGATGACCGAAGTGAGAAGGCTGGAAAGAAAATCCGTGACGCCGAACTCCAGAAGATCCCTTATATGCTGGTGGTTGGAGAGAAAGAAGAAGCTGATGGAACCATTTCAGTGCGCAAACAAGGTCAGGGTGATTTGGGAACTTTTACGATTCAGAACTTCGCAGAACTGATAAATGAAGAGATAAAATCAGCACTTGCTGAGTAAAAATATTAAAAGTAAAAAATAGGATAGTACTAATTAAATAAGGAGGAAAGCAAATAGCAACAACAGAGAATTTCAGGCCGAATATTCGCCGCTTTGGAAACAAACAGAAAGAAGATGCTCATTTAATTAATGGGAAGATCAAAGCACTCGTAGTACGTGTTGTAGGCGAAAATATTGAACCAGGGATTTACCCGATTAAAGAAGCCCTTCAGATGGCACAGGATCAGGAATTGGATTTGGTGGAGATTTCCCCAACTGCAAATCCCCCCGTTTGCAAGATTATTGATTATAAAAAATACCTTTATGATCAAAAAAGAAAGCAAAAAGAAATGAAGGCTAAGGCGTCTAAAATTATTGTAAAGGAATTGAGATTAAGCCCTACGACTGATGAGCATGATTTTAATTTCAAACTTAAACATGCAATAAATTTTCTTGAAGATGGCGCTAAAGTAAAAGTTGATCTGTTCTTTAAAGGAAGGTCAATTCTTTATAAAGAAAAGGGTGAAATAATTCTCTTGAAATTTGCTGATGCCCTTGCAGATTATGGAAAAGTTGAGCTTTTGCCAAAACTGGAAGGTAAAAAAATGATGATGATAGTTGCACCAAAGAAGAAATAAAAGATCAGTTAAAATAAATTTAAATTTGTAGTAATGCCAAAAATGAAGACAAAGTCCGGCGCCAAGAAAAGATTCTCTTTTACTGGAACCGGCAAAATCAAGAGGAAACATGCTTACAAGAGCCATATCCTGACCAAAAAGGAAACAAAGAGGAAAAGGAATTTGACTCACACAGCTTTGATTGATAAAGCTGATGAACGCAATGTAAGAAGAACTCTTGCCTGTTAATTAAATTAGTACTAACTTGTATGCAGCTCCATAAGATTCCCGTTTGTTCGGGAGCGCTGTATCAAAAAACAAAAAACTATGCCAAGATCAGTAAATGCAGTAGCTTCGAGGGCCAGAAGGAAAAAAATACTTAAAGAAACCAGAGGGTATTTCGGCTCAGGAAAAAATGTTTGGACGGTTGCCAAAAATATTTGGGAAAAAGGCCAGCAATATGCCTACCGTGACAGAAGAAACAAAAAACGTAATTTCAGAAGCCTTTGGATCATTCGTATCAATGCGGGTGTAAGAGAATATGGAATGTCGTATTCGGAGTTCATGGGAAAAATTCATGAAAAGAATATTACTATCAACAGGAAAACTCTTGCAGACCTTGCAATGAACAATCCTGAGGCTTTTAAAGCCATTGTTGATTCAGTAAAATAATTTAGTGGTTAAATAAATTGAAAAGGGACCTTTTGGGTTCCTTTTTTTTTGCCCTTACACAACTTAAATCTCAAATCCAAAATCACGAATCATAAATTCTACAGAGCTCTGCTTTGTTCGAACATGCTGCTGTATTTGCCTTTCATTTGCATAAGTTGTTCATGATTGCCTTTCTCAATAATTTTGCCTTTGTCGAGAACATAAATCATATCTGCCCATTTTATAGTTGAGAAGCGATGGCTAATAATAAGGACAGTTTTATTTTTAGCAAGCATTTTTAAATTCTGCAATAGATGCAATTCTGTTTCGGCATCAAGAGCGCTGGAAGGTTCATCCATGAACAAAATAGGAGAATTGCGATAGAAAGCCCTTGCGATTGCAATCTTTTGCCATTGCCCGATACTTAGTTCTTCACCTTTATCGAAAAGGTTCCCAAGCATGTTGTTATAACCGTCCGGCAGATTTTCCAGCACATCAGCAATGCCTGCATTTTGAGCAGACTTTTTAATTTCATTCAGGTTAATATCCCCATCAGAATTTCCCAGCCAGATATTTTCAGATGCAGACATATTGAAAAGAGCAAAGTCCTGGAAAACCGCTGTGATCTGGCTTCTTATTTCATCGGGATCTGTTTCTGAAATATTGGCACCATCAAAAAGAATTGTTCCGCTGTCTGGTTTGTAAAAAGAACAAAGCAGTTTTACAAGCGTCGTTTTCCCTGAACCATTAGCTCCTACCAGTGCAACAGTTTTGCCGGCCGGAATTTCGAGTGAAATATTTTCAAGCGCTTTTCTTTGACTTGAGGGGTAATGAAAACTTACATCTTCAATGCTGATACCTTTATGAAGTGTTCTGACATTTTGTGCCTGGTCGGTAACATTATTTGTAGAAGGCATTTCGAGAAAATCGAAAAAATCCTGAAGAAAAACATTGTCCTCACATATCCCGGCAACAGAGTTGAAAAGGTCTTTTAAAACCGAAAACCCGCGCTGGAAAACAAGGAAAAATAAAACGACAGTTCCTATGGTGATGCTTCCTTTAACAGCAAACCAGGATACGAGGCCAAAAGAAAAAAAGATAAGGGAGACAGCAAACACCTGTGCTAAAATATCAGCAATAACCTTTTTTCGCATCAATGAATTTTTCCGATTATGAAGATATACCTGCACATTGTTGAATCGTGTTTTGAAAAGATTCCCAAGTTTGAATAACCTCAATTCCTTTGCAAATGGAAGACCAGTGATGATGCGGTTATAATAATAAGCCTCGCGTTCTTTGGTGCTATTGCTGCGGTTAAGCTGGTACAGCTTTGCAGCAAATTTAAACCTGACAAAAAATCCCGGCAATACTGCTACAAGTATAAGCAATGCCACACTCCAGTGAACGGTCAACAACATTGCAAAAACAAACACACAAGAAACTCCGGATGTGAGAATGGCAAGGCTCTCAGTAACCATTTTTAGCGGACGGAAACCTGCTTCCTGCACAGCCCGGTGTATCTTGTTTTGTTGTCCTGAATCTTCAAGGCAACTCATATCAAGAGTGATGTGCTTCTTGTGTAAAAGGTCGTAAATGTAAAGGGAAATAGATTGGGACAATCGTTCCCGGCTCTCCGTATTTATGATAGTAATTAAAGAGTTTGCAAGGAAAACCAAACCGGACGCAATGATCAGCATGATGAGTTTATCAAACGCCTGACTTTTGTCTGCAACCAGGTTGGCTCTTGTAAAGTGATCAATTTGCCACAGATCATCAATCACCCATTTGAAAAGATAAATAATTACAAACGGCAGTAGGCCCTGAAACACTGCTAAAATTAAATTGAAAAAGGTTTTTTTGCGGGATCTACGACTAATGAATAAAAGACTTTTCCACACACCAGATAAAATTTTAAATCCTTTGCTTCGTATTTTTTTTAATAATAAAAGAGTTGTAATTATAGGAGTAAAAAGCCACGAAAATTGAACCATGAGTTTACCTACTGTTTTGTAAAATAAGCTTTCAAGATTTTTTACTTTTCCATTGTGAGAATAGGAGGTTGCTTTTCCTAAAAGTTTCTCTTCCGAAAAAGGAGGATCTTTATGTTTGCAAGCATCCCCCTTTGTTATGTAGATTGTGTGTGCATCCTTTGTAACTATCTTTATCAAGCGATGAGCAATCCATTTTTTCTCTGTTTTGAAAATTACAATATCTCCAATTTTTAATTCACTTGACTTACACTTGTTGAAAACGATAATATCTCCATTTCTTGAGAATGGGTACATACTCCAGCCACCAACTCTTAACTTTATGTTGTGATCAGAAGTCAATAATTCTTCTGATAACTCGTATAATTCGGAAAATAATTCGTCAGTCTGCATAGCTTTTGATAAAATCTATTATTTCTGATTTTGGAACAAATCCTGTTTTATAAATGGGTATTTGATTGCAAAGTTCAGAAATAAAAGTCAGATGACGTTCAATAAAACTGCTGTTGAAATTATGCTGGATGCAAAAAGCCATCAGTTGTGATACTGCTGCTGCTCCACCAATTTTCTCCATACTGTTTTCAGATGCGTGTTTGATCAGGTGAATTGAATTTAAGGGCGCTCTTTTGGGAATATCCACATACATCATCGGGGTGTTGTACATCACATAATCCCCCTTTTCTTTCCGTATGATTAATCTGTCGTCATTGATGATTTTTGCTCCCGATTTTTGCCATAAATAAGCCATCGTGCTTTTGCCAGCTCCTGAAAAACCTGTGAACAGTCTTCCTTTTTCACCATCAAAGATTCCGGAAGCATGCATCATCACAGCATCTGATTTTACTGTGAGATAATACAACACAAGCGGTCCTAAGGGGTATAGCAGTGGGAAAATTTCTCCATTCTGGTTTTGGGGTTTTGAGTAAACATCCCATTTGCAAAGGTCATCATCCAAAATTGCTACCTGTTGAATTTTGTTGATTTTTTTTTGATCGTAAATAAAGAATTTGTAAGAAAGCCCTTGACGGTAGATGGAAAAAAAAGTCTGGCCATTGTTCCTGGCTTCGAAAAGTAAATCAAGCGGCTTTAATAGTCGGGAAGGTATTTCTGAATAGGAATGTACAACAACATCCGCACTGATATTCTTGGTGGATAAACAGAAAGGCTTATAACTTTCTTCAAGAGAAATCAACTTGGACCATTCAGACTGTAGCCTTATTTTATAACCTGCTATTGATAGATTCGTTCTTCTGAGTTGCATTAATTATCTTTGATTGGATGAGGATTTAAATCAAAATTAAACTAAAATCATCAAAATTTATTTTCAGCAATTGGCTATCATTTCCGATAGTTTCTGAATAAAAGCAGCAACATCTTTTCTTGCAATATCAATATCAACTTCGAAATTATCAACAATTGCATTCGCAATGTCCTCCTCGTTATTTTTTCCGTCAATATTATCCCAGATGAAACTGCCAACTTCATTAAGAGTGAATAATTCATTCATGTCAGCAATTCGATCTGTAAGTGGAACCAGAATTAATTCCTCGCCCACCAATCTGGTTGCGAAATGCGATTTTTTATTAAAAAGTTCAATAGTGTTCATGTCAATCTTTTTGTTTTAATGAAAATGTTTAATTGTTTATTTCTGCAATCTTGGTTCCTTCCAGATTGTAGTAGTTCTGCAGTTGATGGGCGGTCAGACAAGAATGGACCGGCAAAATTCCAATAAGTTTGCCGGGTTGAATTACCCTGATGAAATCGGGATTTGTTTTAATGATTCCGTGTTCCTGTGAAAGTTTTTCAACGTATGAATCCTCGATGGGTTTTCCCCATCCATGCTGATTGTAAATAACAGGGATCCCGAAAATTTTTCTCCCATGATTGTCAATTACACTTTCTTTTGAGAAATGAACTGCACCTCCGTAAATGATAAATTCATTCCGTTTGATGTTTACCGAAACCACGGGGCATGCAACAGAAACAGCAATGTCGGTTATGTTGCAGGCGCCAAGGTAATATTGCATCAGATCATAGAACACAAAATTTCCCGGCCTGATTTCATCAGCTCCTGCAAAATCCTCGCAAACGGAGCAGCATGGAGTATCTCCAATGGAGATGATCATCTTAGGGTAGCGGTTAAAATATTTCAGTTTAAGCGACGACATTTTAAACAAAGTGTCCTTTTGAACCGCGTTGATTTCGTCAACCGAGTGCGTATTATACGAATGTCCCGAATGAGTTAAAAATCCTTTGAATTCAAGCTTTGATGAACCTGAAAGAAAGTCAAGCAGGCCGGTGATTTCTTCCGTATTGTCCCATGCTATTCCTGCCCGATGATAGGCTGTATCAATCTTGATAAATAAACCAACACGCGAAGTGAGGTTCTTTTCAAGGAATTCAAGGGTGATAATATTATCTGCAAGCAACGAAAGTATTATTTTTGTCGCAAGCTGATTGATCTCTTCAATCTCCAGCAGGTTCATCGGGAAAGCCACTGTAATGTCGTCCCAGCCCTGAGCGGCAAAATATTTTGCCATCGAAACCGACGACACGGTGATTGCCTTTACCTCATATTCTTTGAACCATTCCCCGATTATTGCCGATTGATGCGTTTTAAAATGTGGCCGGAAATGTTGCCTGAAATGTTTTGCCTTGGCAGCCATAAATGCAATGTTGCCAATGCATATTTCCTTATCCAGAATGAGTGTGGGCTTAGTGATTTCCATATTCCGGTTTTAATATCCTTTTTGAACTACATCCACCAGCGCCCTGACAATATTGTTTTGCAAAGTGTCGGATGGGTTTTCGGGGACTTCTATTGTCACCACTTCTTTTCTTTTGTCATCGCCATAATAGCTTCCGATCGAGCCTTCGGTTTTATACCCGATATTGTCGAGCAGTTTTTGTTTTGTGATACCTGAAATAAATTCTGCCAACGCCCGGCCTGAGCCATCATATTGAACGCAGTTGAGGAATTGATGCAGAATAATAAAAGCATCCGGGTGATAAAGGCTGTCAACTTTTAGAATGAACCTTGTTTCTTTTTCTGACAACGGAGCCGATCCTCCCCAATATTTTTTCTTGTCGCCTTTGAGTTTTGCAGAGTCAACAAGCGTCCAGTTTTTGGCGGGAAAATTTCTGTTGATATCAATCCTGTGCGAATTTGTGCGAGTGTTAAGCGTGTTGCCATCGGGATTCACTGATGGAATGCAGATGAGTGTGTTTTTGTTTGCCTTGCCGGCAAAAATTTCATTCAAAACTTTAACGGATAAAAGTATTCCCTCTTTTTCATCGCCATGAATGCAGCCGATAAGGAAAATCTTCTTGCCGGTGCTTCCTGATTTGTAACAACGGATCAGGTTATTCAAAGGTGTTGTTTGCGTAAGCACAAGTTCATTATTGTTGTTAAAACTTTCAGAAGCAATTAATGTAAATGAAAGTAAAAACAACGAAATGAGAAGAAATGAATATCCTTTTTTAAAAAGCATGGGCAGTAAATAATTTGAGCAAAGTTACATTTTTTTACATTATTGTTCCGCTAATTTTTTATGTCGTCACTACGTGACTTAAGTAGCATTGCATTATCTTTATTACAAAGATTCCATCCCGCTGGGATTGCTGTTCCTCTGCAGCAACTACACTCCATAGGAGTGATATCTTTGTAAAAAAATAGTAGCAGCGAAAGAGAAGCCCCATCGGGGCGAAATAAACTGAATGGCCAACAGCTAAAAGTTTTTACGATCATTCTGATTATTTTTCCCGGACACTAATGATTTTTTTGTATTCTCTTTCTCTAAAATTATTGAAGAGATGCTTTATCTTTAGTGGTTGTATGCTTAATAAAATTGAAACCGCTCCGATAATTCTATATTTACCACAAAAACTCTAAAACACAAAATTGAACGAAAAATATTTTACTCGTGGGATAATTTTCCAATTTATACTCTAATTGAATTATCCTAACATCCAACGGGGTGAACTGGTTTTTATTATTTTGTGTGATTTTGTGTGTTGGTGTTTTTGTGGCAATTTTTCTTTTTTTCTTTTTCGGAGCAGGCTCAAAATTGATACTTTTGCAATCATTTATTCCTTTGCATGACCACAAAAGAATTTTTTAAAGAACTTTTCAAAGACACATTCACCACCTGCCTGGTGATGTTCAAAATATTGATCCCTGTTTCGATTGCTGTAAAAATTTTGCAGATGACAGGGCTGATCGTTTACCTTGGCATCGCCCTTTCGCCCCTAATGCGGCTTGTGGGGCTGCCCGGCGAGATGGGGCTGGTGTGGGGAACGGCAATGATCACAAATCTGTTTGGCGGCTCCATCGCCTATCTCAACATTGCACCGGCTCTTCATTTAAGCGTTGCCCAGACAACAATTATTTGCCTGATGATGCTTGTTGCACACACATTCCCGATCGAACTGCAGGTGGCGCGCAAGGCGGGTGTGAAACTCCTCACCATGTTCATCTGGCGTTTTGGTTTTGCTTTTATCATGGGGCTTATCCTGAATTTTGTTTACAATGGTTTCGATCTGTTGCAGCAACCCTCGGTCATCACATGGAAAAAGGAAATTGTTTTAAATCCCACATTGCAGCAATGGGCGCTGGGGGAGTTGAAAAACTATGGAGTAATTGTGCTTTTTATTTTCTCGTTATTACTGCTCGTAAAAATCCTGAAAATAACCGGCGTCATCAACCTGATCACAAAAGCCCTCAGCCCGCTGTTGAAACTGATGGGCATTGGCGCCGAGGTGACCACCATTGCCATCATCGGGCTAACGCTGGGAGTGGTGTATGGCGGTGTGCTTATCATCAACGAATCGAAAAATAAAGACATCAACAAGCGCGACATTTTCTATTGCCTCGCTTTGATGGGGCTTTGCCACAGCGTGATTGAAGACACCATTCTGATGATCGCCCTCGGTAGCCACTATTCAGGAATTCTTATTGCCCGTTTTATTTTATCGTTTATTATAATCTGGCTTGTCGTAAAATTCACAAGGCGACTTTCGGATAAAACTTTTGCTAAATATTTTTTGGTGAAAAGCAATGCGAAAACAGTGTCAGAAATTAGCTAATTGCGAAATTTTAAATTTCTCTTTATCGTTTTTGCAATTGAATTTAAACACTGCCGAAATTTCACTTACTCCCTTCGCCGAGTTTGAAAGCTTTGAAATAGCCATGTCGTAGCTATATCCTAATGACATCCAATCGCAGCAATAACCAAGCATCAAAATACCATCATCGGGATTGTCACTTACCTGCCGGAATCCAATACCAGCTTTTATGAATTTAATTTTCAGCATCAGGTTATAATCCATTTCATTTTCGATATAATCCTTTTGATGAAAATAAATGATTCCCGGCGATAATTGCATTATTGCACTTAAAGGAAATTCATAGCTAAAATGAAGCGCGAATTTTGATGGCAATTTATATTTACTGTCAAAACCAATGTCTGGATTATTGATATGGTCAAATGAAAATCCTGAAATAAAATTTTTGTAAGTAAAAAGTAAACCAAAACCTGCATTGAAAAAATATTTTGAAGGTGTGGTGTTATAGAATACGCTTTCTTCTGCATGATTGACTCCCATACCTATATTGAAGGCAGGACGAATATGTAGATTGTCATTAATTTTAAAATTGTAAGCATACATTCCGTTGATGGTATTCGCTGTAAAATTACCTTTATCAAAATTTACAGAAATTAATTGAAGTCCGATACCACCTGCAATTTTATCAACAAATTGGTCGTAAGAAGCGCTGTAAGTTACCAGACTTCCGGGAGCCGGTTGATTTCTATAATCAAGCGCCATACGCGAACAGCCCAGGCTTCCTGCAAAAGCCGGATTTAAAAATAAAGGATTAGAGAAGTTTTGTGAAAAACCACCAAATTGGGCGTAGGAGTTAACACTGCCAAAGAGAGCAAGAATAATGAGAATGTTTTTTTTCATTTTAGGTTGGTTTGTTTTTTTATGAGTGTAAAATTAAAGAAATAAAATTGATTGGGAAAATAAATGAAAAAAAATGAAAAAATATTGAAATAAAATTGTGGGATAAAAAAATTAGTGTAAATTTGCGCCAAATTGTTTAAAACACTGGTTTGGCAATTTAATTACGTTTAATAGTTCTTTGTTTTAATAAGGTTAGAAAAAAATACTTTTCAGGAAAACCCGTTAATCTGGCCGCAATCGTGATAAAATCAGGGTCGTTTTGATAGGAAAAAGCCCATCGTAAGAAAACGAGGTCCGTTTTGATAAGAAAAAGCCCATCGTAAGAAAACGAGGTCCGTTTTGATAAGAAAAAGCTCATCGTAAGAAAACGAGGTCCGTTTTGAGAAAATGAGGAAAACCCTGATTCATTTATTTTTTTAAACTTTCGTTAATTTTTTATAATTCATTTAATATTAACCTTAATACTTATTTTTATGCAGAGATTTTATGCAACTTACAGTTTCGACGAATTGTCTCCCCTTGAGAAGGCTGAATTTGCCGAAAAACATGCTACCAAAATTACAGGTAGTTCATTATTTGGCACCCTGCCATATTCAGCGCTTCAAATCACTACAGCAGCCGGATTACTGAGAACAAAACATGGCGCATGGAATTTGAACCATGGCGACGATGAGCATAAAGCTTTTTTGCTCGCTGACATTGATATGTCATTAAAATTGCGCAAAAATGCTGATGAAGTATCCACCATTGCTGATGGCGACAAGGACGTGGTTGAATCGGCAGGTTTTGTAGCATCAAAAGAAAGAGCTTCCAAGAGTACAGAGCATTATTTTGCAGAAAATGCAAAAGAAACTGGTGAGGTAAAACTTCATTGTAAAAAAGAAGTTGATGATGTTGCAATTGTTTGGCTTTATTTCAAAGGAAAACAACCTCCGGCAACGATGGATGAGTATAAATATTTTGGTTGCACTTCTTCAAGTACAATTCAAATGACCGTTAATGAAGTTGGCGTTTATTATTGCTTTATTGCCGGTCGTGTAAAACACAAAAATGAAGGCGTTGCTGAATTTTTGGCACCAATAGTTAATATTGGAGTTTTATAGGTGTTTTGAAAATTGAAAAAAAGCCCCTTTCCATTCGGATAGGGGCTTTTTTATTGAAATGTAAAATGTGAAATGATAAATCTGAAATGTAAAAGTTCCGGAACCCGAAACGTTGAATAATTTCTTAACTAAAATGGCGAAATAAATTTTTAAAGTGGCTGCTAAAAATTCCCCCTGCTTTTTCATTTAAAATAAATTGTCTAATTTTGAGGTTCATTAATAAAAATTTAAGCGACATGAAAAAGATTTTATTTTTGGCTTTGCTGGCTTTGGGGATGAGTGCGAGGGGGGAGATAACATTATTGCATACTTACGGTTGTACTGTTACAATACAATCTCTTTGTAAAAATACATTTGGACAAAAAGATTCTTCAAGAAGTATATACATTCAAAAACGAAAAGAAGCAATTCGTAAAATTGATTCAATTTTAAAATTAACTACATATAATGGCGGTGCAGTAAAAAAAATTAAAAGAACTGCAAAAAGAGCAAGGTTAAATTTTGACACTTATATACACACTGCTGACCTGGCACATGAATTTGGTTATAATACAGAAGATTTGGTTACAATTGCAAAAATTGCATCAAAAGCAAAATTTGAATCAAAATATTTCAATGAACTTGCCGATTTATGTATGCTTCAAGCTGGTCCTGAAGTTACTATTTTTGCCGAATATTTATTAAGAATGAGTAATCCTAATGAATATTTTATAGAAAAAACAATCATGGAAAAAGCAATTGAAGTATTTAAAGATTATGCACATTTCAAATCAATGATTGAAGCAAAAGCTGCCAATAAAATCATCATAGATGGAATGTTAAAAGCACAATAAATCATGCTGGTTTGGATTTGTCCCGGCGTTCTGTCGTCCCGATAGCGTGAACGAAGGGAGTGAGAAAATATTTTTAAAGAACCTTGTTTTTTAGTTTTGTAACCTTAGTAGAATAAATGCAATGATGGTAATCTAACCTTATTACCTTATTGTCGGAAACAAGGTATTAAGGTTTATTTTTCACGTTGTTTCCGATTTCTACTAAGGTGTAAAACTTGAAGAAAAATAAGGTTATTCGGGTATTAATTTAAAAAAGCCCCTGCTCAAATGAACAGGGGCTTTTTTTTGAAATGTAAAATGTAAAATGATAAATCTGAAATGTAAAAGTTCCGCAACCCGAAACTTTAAACTTTACAAACTTTTAAACTTTACGCACTATTTCACCGGCTTCAGCCATTTATCCAGCCATGCAAAGAATGTCCTTTGCCACAGCACACTGTTTTGTGGTTTAAGAACAAAATGCGATTCTTCGGGGAAAAACAAAAACTCGGCTGGTATTCCCTGCATTTTTGCTGCATCAAAAGCTTCCATGCCCTGTGTGTAAGGAATGCGGAAATCATTGCCGCCTTCAACCACGAGGATTGGAGTATCCCATTTGCCAACGAAATTACTTGGCGAAAACTCATAGCTTTTAGGCTGTGGTTTCTTCCAGTAAGCGCCGCCCAGATCATGGTTGGCAAACCACATTTCTTCAGTCGAGCCATACCAGCTCGTGAAATCAAACATGCCGCAATGTGCAATGAATGCTTTGAAACGTTTGTTGTGATTTCCGGCAAGCCAGTACACCGAATAACCGCCATAGCTTGCGCCAATAGCTCCAAGATGATCTTTGTCAACATAAGGTTCTTTGGAAACGGAATCAATTGCCGACAAATAATCCTTCATGTTCTGGCCGCCATAATCCTGTGCAATCTGGTCGTTCCATTCCTGCCCGAAAGTTGGCAAACCGCGCCTGTTTGGGGCAACAATAATATAGTCATGAGCTGCCATCATCTGGAAATTCCACCTGTACGACCAGAACTGGCTGACGGCTTCCTGCGGTCCGCCTTCGCAATAAAGCAATGCGGGATATTTTTTTGTTTTATCAAAGTTTGGCGGATAGATCACCCATACCAGCATTTTCTTGTTGTCGGTTGTGGTGATCCAGCGTTCTTCAACTTTTGCAAGTTTGATAGTGTCGAGTATGGATTTGTTCGTAAATGTCAATTGCGTTTCAACGTAATCATTTTTTACTTTTTCAACTTTGAAAATCTCGGTCGGCAGCGACATTGACATCTTGGTTCCGAGCAGTAATGTTGCCGGTTTTTTCGATTTCAAAGGTTTGTAAAGAGCGGTCGAAAGATCAGTGTAGTCGTGGGTTCCTTTTGTGATCTGTGTGATCACTTTTGTGGTGATATTAATTGAAAACAATTGGAAAGTTGCTTTGGTTCCGCTAATGAAATAAAGAATATTGTTGTCCACCGGGTCCCAGCGAAAATTTGTTGCGCTTTCTTCAAACTTTCCTGAAAGATCGGTGGCTTGTTTGGTTGTAAAATCATAGAGCATGATACGTTTCTTATCCGATTCGTAAGCGGCAGTTTTCATGCTTCCCCAAACAATCTTTTTCCCATCGTTCGAAAAAACGGGATCCTGGTCGTAGCCGGGCATTCCATCACTCAGATCGGTGGTTGTTTTTGTGCTGAGATTGTAAAGATAGATGTCGGAGTTGGTACTTTCAGCATCGGCTCTTCCATGCAGCTTTTTGCAGGTGTAGGCAATTGATTTGCCATCGGGGCTCCAGGTGATCTCCTCCATTCCTCCAAAAGGTGTCATGGGCGAATCAAATCTTTCACCCTTCATGATGTCGGTATAGGTGCCAACTTTGCCGGTTGTGGTGTCATAAGATGCAAAGCAAACATGGCTGTTTGTAAAGCTTGTCCACGAATCCCAATGCCTGTACATAAGATCGGTAAAAAGCATGGCGTTTGCTTTTGGCAGATCAGGGTACAAATCATTGACAGTGGTATCGAGTTTCACATCTTTGATAAAAAGAATGTTGTTCATGGCGGGTGAGTATTCAAACCCATTGATGCCATCCTCGATATTTGAGATCTGTTTTTTGCCGCTGCCATCCGGGTTCATTTCCCACAGTTGAGAAGTGCCGCTTTCAGAAGATAAGTAACCAATCTTTTTTCCGTCGGGTCTCCAAACCGCATTATTTAAACTGCCTTTGAAGTCCGTGATTTTGGTGGGCATTCCGCCTGCAACGGGAACTGTGTAAAGATTGCGGCTGCCTTTGTTTTCTTTAAGATCATAATAAGTGACTCCATAAAGAATGGTTTTCCCATTCGGTGAAACCTGCATTTCGCTAACCCTGCCAAATTTCCAAAGCAGCTCGGCAGTCATTCTGCCTTGCGAAAAAGCGCAGAGGGTAATTACTGAGAAGAACAATAAAACTGAGATTTTTTTCATGATATTTTTAAATTTAAAGTAATAAAAGGGAACAAAATTATAAAAGTTATTAAAACTAAAAGTGAGAATTTAGATTGTGAAAAATAAATTACTGTTGCGATTGAATTATTTGATCAGCTTATCAACTCTGTTCAGTCCGTCAATGGCTTTTCCATAATTAGAATGGAGAGAAAGCGCCTTCTTATAGTCGTCACGGGCATTCAAAACCGCACCCATCTTTTCATAGCTTAAACCACGGTTGAAATAAGCTTCAAAATAATTGGTGTCGCAGGCAATAGCATTGGTAAAATGCTTTACGGCCTGTGAATAGACGCCGAGATATGCAAGATGAATATAGCCCAGGTTGAAGTGAGCATATTTGTATTTTGGATTTATTCTGAGAATGGTGTCGTATTCTATGATCGCATTATCATATTGTCCGTTTTCCTGATAAAACATTGCAATGCCATAGCGGGCTTCAATGCTTTTGGCATTTTGTTTAATGGCATTGTTGAAATAATCAATTGCCATCGGATTTTTCTTTAGGGAGTACAAAAGGCCGAGTTGCATGTAGGCATTATAATATTCAGGATACTGGTCAACCGCAGTCTGGAAGCATACTACGGCTTTTGCAGTATCGCCCATGTATTTGTAGGTGGTGCCTTTCATAAAATATGCCTTGGCATTGATCTTGTCAATTTTTAATGCCTTATCAATATACTCCAGGGTTGTCTTATATTCATTCAGGTAGAAATTAAGTTCTGCGTATTTCAGATCTGCATCAGCATAATTTGGATCAAGCGCCATAGTTTTTTCAATGGATCGTTTGCAATTTTTTATTTTCCCCATTGCAAAATAAACATCCGATAGTGTCAGAAAATACGGGGCCTGTGTTGAGTCAATATTCAAAGCTGTGCGAATATCCGCTAGTGCATCATCAAGTTTTAAAGCATCTACAAGTAAAAGCGCTCTTTGATTATACAATTCGGCATTGCCGGGGTTGGCTTTGATCTTGGCATTCAATGCAGCGATTGCCGGTGAAATTGAATCAGAAACTACAGTTTTTTTTTCGTCGGTTTTTTTATTTCCACCGCAGGAAGTTAGGCCAATTCCAAGAAAAACAAGGGAAATTATTACTAGGAAATTTTTCATGATAAAAGTTTAAAAGAAAAAAAGAAGTCCCGGTAAAAGCCGGGACTTAAATTAGATTATTTAGCAGCAAGTGCTTCGCGAATTTTTTCTTCCAGTTCAGCAGCCAGTTCAGGATTGTCTAAGATCAGTTGTTTTACAGCATCTCTTCCCTGACCAAGTTTAGTTTCACCATAGCTGAACCACGAGCCACTTTTCTTGATAATGTTATTTTCAACTCCAATGTCAATGATCTCTCCGACCTTTGAAATACCTTCGCCAAATATGATATCAAATTCCGCCATTCTGAATGGTGGAGCAACTTTGTTCTTTACAACCTTCACTCTTACTCTGTTTCCTACAGCAGAATCTCCATCTTTCAACTGACTGGTTTTTCTGATGTCAAGTCTTACGGAAGAATAGAATTTCAGAGCATTTCCACCCGTTGTTGTTTCCGGATTTCCAAACATGACACCAATTTTTTCACGCAATTGATTGATGAAAATGCAGCAGCATCCGGTCTTACTGATGGTGGCAGTAAGCTTTCGCAATGCCTGCGACATAAGTCTTGCCTGTAATCCCATTTTCGAATCACCCATCTCACCTTCAATTTCACTTTTTGGAGTGAGTGCGGCTACAGAGTCAATAACTAAAATGTCAATAGCTCCGGAGCGAATTAAATTTTCAGCAATTTCCAACGCTTGTTCACCATTGTCCGGTTGAGAGATCAGGAGGTTTGCAATATCCACACCAAGTTTCTGTGCGTAAAATCTGTCAAAAGCATGCTCTGCATCAATGAAGGCTGCAATACCACCGGCCTTCTGCGATTCAGCAATAGCGTGAATAGCAAGAGTTGTTTTGCCGCTTGATTCAGGGCCAAAAATTTCAACTACGCGGCCTTTTGGAATACCACCAATTCCCAATGCAACATCCAATCCTATCGAACCTGTTGAAATTGATTCTATGCTGTCAATTGCATTGTCACCAAGTTTCATGATCGTGCCTTTTCCATAAGTCTTTTCCAGCTTATCCATGGTTAGCTGCAAAGCTTTTAATTTTTCTGTATTTTCTTTTTCTTCTTTATTCATATTGTTTATGATTAGTTTTTCGTCAAAATGATTTCTCCAAATATACTATTTTTCTTCTCCAATAATTTGAGAAGTGTGATTTTTCGTGTCAACTTTTGAAAATATTTTTTCAATCACTCCATTTTCGTCAATGACAAAGGTAGTTCTAAGTATCCCGTCAAACTCGCGTCCCATAAATTTTTTAGGTCCCCAAACACCATAGGCTTTTATAATTTGCTTATCCGTGTCAGCAATTAGTGAAAATGGCAACTTGAATTTTTCAACGAATTTCTGATGCGATTTTTCGTTGTCAGCGCTGATGCCAATTATTGCATATCCTTTTTTAATTAAAGTGGAATAATTGTCTCTGAGATTACAAGCTTCTGCAGTGCAGCCCGGCGTGTCGTCTTTAGGATAAAAGTACAATACTAATTTTTCCCCTTTGAAATTATTTAACGAAATAAGTTTGCCTTGTTGGTCATTCCCGTTGAAATCGGGGGCTTTATCTCCTGGTTTTAGATTGCTCATTTTAATTGTAATTTTTCTTTTTAATTGTTGTTTGATTTAAGTCAATTATTCAAATTTATTTTCATAGCGAACCTTTAAAATGAAACTATGAAAACAAAGGTTATTGAACCTTTAACTTTGCATAATATTTGCAAATTTCTGTAATTCCACATTCGTTACAAAGCGGTTTTCTTGCCTTGCATACATAACGGCCATGAAGAATAAGCCAGTGATGAGCAATAGGGATTTTATCTTCAGGTATGTTTTTTACCAATTGCTTCTCTGTTTCAAGAGGGCTCCTTGCATTTATTGTAAGTCCAATTCTTGAAGAAACCCTGAAAACATGTGTGTCAACCGCCATTACAGGTTGGTTGTAAACTACTGCAGCAACAACATTGGCTGTCTTACGGCCAACACCAGGTAATTTTTGTAATTCATCAACATCTGACGGCACCTTACTTTTATAATCCGTTACCAGTTTTTTTGCCATTTCAACAAGGTGTTTGGATTTGTTGTTAGGATATGAACATGATTTAATGAATCCAAAAACCTCTTCATAGCTGGCCTTTGCCAATGATTGAGGAGTCGGAAATTTTTTAAATAGGGGAGGAGTGATAATATTAACACGCACATCTGTGCATTGGGCAGATAAAATTGTTGCTACCAGCAAATGGAAAGGATTTGTAAAATGAAGCTCAGTTTCAGCTACAGGTCTGTGAATACTGAAGTATTCAATGAATTTTTTATACCTTTCTTTTTTGTCCATTTTTTATCAATTTCCGAATGAACAAATTTATCAAAATTTCTAATCCCTTTATTATATTTTGACTTTATTGTACAAAAAAGAAAATATCGCTTTCTGCCTTTTTAAATAAAACAGGCACCATACCGGCGCCTGTTTTTATTTTTTGACTCTTTTTAATTTACTACGACAAAGCAGGTGTTGACTGCTGGTTTAAGCTTGAAAACATTTAAAGCTTTGGAGTAATTCAAAATGTTATTCATGGTTTGTTCAGAAGGTTTGCAATTGCGTGAATTCAATGCAGATTGAACTGCAATAATTGAATTGAATTCATCTAAAAGTTCATCGTCTTCTAAAATAGCATCAATAACATCACAGGATTTTTGGTCCCGGGTTTCATTGTAAGCAAAAAGAATCAAATCATCAAGAGTACAGGTTTTATTCATAGGCAAGAAAATGGATTAGACCATATTTTATTGGGGTAACGCAGAAAATGTTATTTTAGTATGTCAGGTTGAAAATATTTTTCTGATGGAGAAGAAAAATTTCATTTTTAGGCTAGACACCCTTGAAAAATAACAACTAAATATCCTCAAAAGTGCTTAGGGGAAAGAACTTTGAGCGAAAATTGAATAAGCTCTTGTAAAGATTTTTTTTTTTGAGGTTTATTTCATTAATAAGTAAGGACTAATTCCTTTTCTTTAATCAATCTCCTCAAATTATTCAATGCATATCTCATTCTTCCGAGAACAGTATTGATGCTGGTATTTGTTTCTTCAGCAATATCACTAAATGTCATTCCTGAAAAATGACGCATCATGACTACTTGTTTTTGCTCCTCCGGTAAATAGTCGAGTAGTTTTTTGACATCATCATGAATTTGATCTGTGATAATTTTTTCTTCAAATGAATTGTCGTAAATTTTGATTGTGTCGAAAATGTCGAATTCGAGATCATTATCAATTTCCGGCGTTCTTTTTTCTTTTCTCCAATAGTCACAAATAATATTATGGGCAATTCTGTAAACCCATGCAAGGAATCTTCCTTCATCCCTGTAACATTCGGCCCGAATACTATTGATGACTTTGATGAAAGTATCCTGGAAAAGATCTTCTGCCAACGGCATATCCTTCACCTGGAAATAAATGTAGGTTAATACTTTTTCTTTGTAACGATTAATCAAAACTTCTATTGCAGCATGATTATCGGATAAATACATATCAATTAGCTCTTGATCGCTAACGTGATTAATGTTCATTTATACCTCCTTTTTTAAGTTTAAAAGGGTAAATGTTTACTCGATAAGATACCTCCTATAATTTTAATAAATTACAACAATGAAATAAAGAAAATAAAATAGAGTAGAAAGGGTCTATGTGTTAAGCTTTGGTTATTTTTAACATTAATGCTGCAAATATAAGAAATTTAAATCACCTAAGTCAAGTTTTTTTTAATAATTTTGAAAAAAAAGTTAAAAGTCGGATTTCTATTGTCAGCAATAATCGTAATTTTTTTCAGTGTTTTTCTGTTTGATATTGATATTAATATTCATCGGAATGCCGCATTGGGCAAGCGATCCGGAGTTTTTCTAAGTATGAAATGTTGTAACTTTAAACGGAATTTAAAACTACCGAAATCGCCTTTCTTTAATTATGCATAAAAAAGATCTAACCTCTTTTAATCCTAAAGAATTTATTGTGGTCAAAGGGGCACGGGTACATAATCTGAAAAATATTGATGTTGTAATTCCCCGAAATAAATTAGTGGTCATTACCGGATTGTCAGGGTCTGGCAAATCCTCACTTGCTTTTGATACTCTGTATGCCGAAGGTCAAAGGCGGTATGTTGAAAGTTTAAGTTCTTATGCACGTCAATTTCTGGGTAGAATGAATAAACCTGAAGTTGATTACATTCATGGCATATCACCGGCAATTGCAATAGAACAAAAAGTTTCTACAAGGAATCCAAGATCAACTGTCGGAACTTCAACAGAAGTTTACGAGTACCTTAAATTGCTTTTTGCACGCATCGGCAAAACATATTCACCTGTGTCATCAACATTGGTGAAAAGAGATACTGTTGCTGATGTTGTGAAATATATTCAGTCCCATCCCGAAGGAACCAAAGTGATAATTTGTGCATTGATTCCTGCTAAAAAGGACCGGACTTTAATAACCCAAATGGAAATTCTCCTGCAACAGGGATTCTCAAGGATATTATTGAATGATGAAATTGTCAGGATAGATGAAGTTCTTCAGGGAAAATTTGAGTTGAAAAAGAAAACAAAGTTACATGTTGTCATTGACAGATTCATTGTGAAAAATGAGGATACTGAACTTGATTCCAGAATTGCCGATTCAATAGAGACAGCTTTTTTCGAAGGTGAAGGTAGTTGTTTAATTGAAACTTCTTCTGACAATGCTTCAAAAAAAATAATGAGTTTCTCTAAGAAATTTGAAGCTGATGGAATAACATTCGAAGAGCCTTCTACAAATTTGTTCAGTTTCAACAATCCTTTTGGTGCATGCAAAACCTGTGAAGGATTTGGTAGTATTATTGGCATTGATGAAGACCTTGTGGTTCCTGATAAAAGCCTTTCAATTTTTGAAGAAGCCGTTGCTTGCTGGAAAGGTGAAAAAATGAGTGAGTGGAAAGATAGGCTGGTTATGAACGCATACAAATTTGATTTCCCCATTCACAGACCTTATTATAACCTTACCAATGACGAAAAGGATTTGCTTTGGAATGGTAACGAATACTTCGGAGGGATAAATGATTTCTTTAAATTTGTAGAAGAACAAACGTACAAGATCCAATACAGGGTGATGCTTGCACGCTACAGGGGAAAGACTACATGCCCCGATTGCAAAGGAACACGGTTAAGAAAAGATGCCAATTATGTGAAGGTTGGAGGAATCTCAATTTCTGAACTTGTAGTAATGTCCTTATGGGATGTGAAAGATTTTTTCTCAAAAATTGAACTTAACAGCTATGAGAAAATTGTAACGAAAAGGTTGCTTACGGAGATCACATCTCGCCTGCAATTCATGATTGACGTTGGTCTCGGATATCTGACTCTGAACAGACTTTCCTACACATTATCCGGTGGCGAATCACAGCGTATAAATCTTGCAACTTTTATGGGCAGCAGTCTTGTTGGCTCAATGTACATTCTTGATGAACCCAGTATTGGTTTGCATCCCCGCGATACATTCCAACTCATTAAAGTACTGAAATCTTTAAGAGATATTGGGAATTCTGTAATTGTGGTGGAGCATGATGAGGATATTATCCGGTCTTGCGATCATTTAATAGATATCGGACCATTCGCTGGTGCTCATGGAGGAGAAGTGGTGTTTGAAGGAGATCACGATGATCTGTTGAAAGAAAAGAAGAGCCTGACGGCCCAATATCTCAATAAAAAATTGAGTGTAAAAATGCCGGATTGCAGAAGAAAATGGAAAGAATATATTGAAGTGGTCGGTGCACGTGAAAATAATCTGAAAAATTTCAGAGTGAAATTTCCGTTGCGTGTACTTACTGTTGTTACTGGTGTCAGCGGGTCAGGAAAAACTTCTCTTGTGAAAAACATCTTATTCCCTGCGTTAAAAAAAATACACGGGGGATATGGTGAGAAGACAGGAAAGTATGATAAACTTGAAGGTGATTTCAGAAGTATTTCCAACATTGAGTTCGTTGATCAAAACCCGATCGGAAAATCATCCAGATCCAATCCTGTTACTTATGTGAAAGCCTATGATGAAATACGTGAGCTTTATTCAAATCAGCCGTTGGCAAAAGTGAGAGGTTACAAACCGGGATATTTTTCTTTTAATATCGAAGGAGGGCGCTGTGAAGAATGTGAAGGAGCCGGTGAAGTAACTATTGAAATGCAGTTCATGGCTGATATTAGGCTTGTATGCGAAAGTTGCAAAGGAAAGCGTTTTAAGGATGAAGTATTGGATGTAACTTTTAAAGGTAAAAACATCAGCAATATTCTTGACATGACTGTTGACGAAGCTTTGGAATTTTTCAATTCCGGTGAGAAATCCGCCCTTGAGAACAGAATGCTTTTAAAACTAAAACCTCTGGCTGATGTTGGCCTCGGATATGTGAAGCTTGGTCAGCCATCAAGCACATTAAGTGGTGGTGAAGCCCAACGTATCAAACTTGCTTTCTTCCTTTCGAAAGGAGAATCAGAAACTCCATCTCTTTTTATTTTTGACGAACCTACAACCGGCCTGCATTTTCATGACATTGACAAATTACTTAATTCATTGTATGCGCTCATAAAGAATCGCCATTCGATCGTGGTCATCGAACATAATCCGGAAATTATTAAATCTGCAGATTGGATAATTGATATTGGTCCGGAAGGCGGTGATATGGGAGGAAATATTGTCTTTGAAGGAGTGCCGGAGGATATTATCAATTGCAAAGAATCCTATACCGGAAAGTTTTTGAAAAAACACTTTGGGAATAAAGTTTCAAAATAGGTTTGATACCTTGAAAATTGATCAGAAATCAAACTCAGGATCGTGATGATGGCAATTGAAAATAATCGGATGATAAAAGTATTCACTTCGTTGATTATTGTCTTTGTTTTGTTCGGATGTTCTCATATTGTTGCCCAAAAACCAAAGAATTTTAATGGATGGGAATTCTTACAATGGAAGCTGAGAAAAGATAGTGTTATTAAAATTTTGAATGTGTATAAAAGCAAATTTGAAAGTCCAAATGCATTGGATGCTGATTTCAAATACGAGGGCATGAATACATGGCTTGAATACGACAACAATAATCAGTTAAACAAGGTTCATCAACGACATGATTTCGCAGTGATATATCTGAAGGACGCAAAGACTTTTTATAAAAAAACCAGGGCTAGGCTTATTAAAACTTATGGACGCCCCGGCCACAAAGAATTTAACCGAAAAGGTTGTGTTGAAACATTGATCTGGGAATTAAAATATACAAGGGTAGTCTGCGAATTCAATTACCAATACAAGATCATTGATGAATTTGGAGCAGGTTCTTATTGGGTTGATGTTGTCTTTAGCCCGGAATAAAATTGAGCAGTGTGTCAACTTATATTTTTATTTGCAAAAAAAAAGACCATCCATAAGGATGGTCTTTTTTTAGCAATTAACTTAACTTACTTTACAGTTTTTTTCAAAGTAGCGCCAGCTTTAAATCTTGCAACTTTCTTTGCAGCGATTTTTAACGGTTTTCCTGTTTGAGGATTGCGACCTGTTCTGGCTGATCTTTTCAAAATTGAAAAAGTTCCGAAGCCAATCAGTGAAACACTTTCACCTTTTTTTAATGATTTAGTAATAGCTCCAGTTAATGCATTCAGTGCTTTAGCTGAATCAACTTTACTTAAATTTGCTTCTTTTGCAATTGCTTCAATTAATTCTGATTTGTTCATTTTTTTAAAGTTTAAGTTAAAATATAAGTTTATAAATATCTCGGTAAAAGTATAGAAATTATTCATGCACTATTCATACCTGGTGCGCTAAGTTATCACCAATTTTTGAAGAGTTATTAACAATTTGCATTTTTAAAAGTACTTGTTAAGGCTGTCTGGACAAGAAAAGATCACTTAAATTTTACCAAATTCTCCGGACAGTTTTCTTGAAAACGTCGCAATTATGCATTATTATTGAATGATCAGTGACCTTTCTGGGGGAGATTAATATGGAGGCCTGAATGATTCAATCAATGTAGAATTGAGGGTTCACAATATCGGACCTTTTATTAAATGCTGTTTGACGCAACTGTTTTGCATCACTTTTCCTGATTGGCACTAATTGTCCCGGCTATTATTCTTTATCAAACAACATTGAAAACTTTGTCTTTTTTAGTAAATTTACTCAGTACTGCATAAAGTAAATGAATCAAAATCTTAATTCCTTTGTATGCCATAAGAAATTCATTTCCGAAATTTCTCTCCTTTCTGTTTAAAGAATTATAACTATTTTTGTGAATCTTCGTTGACGCGAAAATATTTTCAATATGGTAGATACCGGAAGCTTTAAATTGAGATCCCTGGTGGTTAAATAAATTTTATGAGGTTAGTACATTTCCTTTTTTTATTGCTTGTCTTTCCTTTGTTTCTGTTTCCCCAAACCACAGGGCAATTTGAGATTGGTCTTCCTTTGATAAGAAATTATACACCTAAAGAATATAAAGGTGTTTCTCAAAACTGGGGGTTTGTTCAGGATAGCAGGGGTGTGCTTTATTTCGCAAATGGTGATGGGGTTCTTGAATATGATGGTGTACACTGGAGGGTAATAAAAATTGCAAATAACTACACTGCAAGCGCTGTTGCCATTGGAAAGAATGATAAAATTTATGTGGGTTCTATTTCTGAATTCGGTTATCTTTCACCTGTAAAAAGCGGGGAACTTAAGTATGTTTCGCTTATTGACAAATTCGATCCGAAGGACAAAGAATTCAATTACATTTTAAACCTCTATGTCGTTAAGAGCAACATCTATTTTCTTGCCAATGATAAACTCTATAGGTGGAATGATACTACCATAAGGACCTGGCATCTCAGGAAATCGGCTTTCTGTTGTAATTACGATAATCACCTGCTTTTATGGCAAAAAAATGTTGGGATCAAAGAACTTCGAGGTGATTCTATTGTGAAGATGAATGGTGGCGATTACTTTTCTGAAATTCCGATTCAAAATGTCTTGCCTTATAAAGATAACAAGATGCTTGTCGTTTGCAGGGACAGCGGAATGTATCTGATGGATGATCCTGATAAACTAAAAAAAGGTGAATATCCTGTCATCGAAAAATTCTACAACCAGGCTGACTACTTTATTCAGCTAAATCAATTGTTATACTCAGCAAGACTCACAAATGGTTATTATACTTTTGCTACCATGCATGGAGGAACTGCTATTATGGATAACACTGGTGCCCTGGTACAGATTCTGGATAAAAGTGTAGGTGTGCAGAATGATACACACAACGGTATTGGTCAGGATTCTCAAAATGCTTTATGGCTCTCAATGGACAATGGCATTACAAGGGCTGATATTCTTTCACCACTTACTTTCTGGAATGATGAAATGGGATTGAAAGGTAGTGTGCTTTCTGTAACCAGGTTCAAAGGAAAAGTGTTTGCTGGCACGTGGCAGGGCCTCTACTATTATGATTATTCTCCTGAGAAATATTATTTGTCAGAAGTAAATGCGAATAAAAATTTCTTTCAATTTAAAAATCTGAAAGGCATTAAAAATACGGTATGGGATTTAATGGTCATTAAAAATAAATACGGTGCCGGAAAAGACAAACTGCTGGTAGCATCTTCAGGCGGTGTTTATGAAGTTGACCTTTATAACTCAAAACTTCTGGTCAGTGGTACTGCTACGAAATTTTACAGAAGTGAAAAGGACCCTTCCAAAATTTTCGTTGCTACGGATGAAGGTTTAAAATGTATTTCGCAGAATTATGATGGAAAGGAAATGAACTTTGAGTACTCAGGAAAGCTGAATAATTTTGATGAAAAAATAGTGAATTTCGGTGAGGAAAAGAATGGAAATATTTGGATCGCCACTGAATTTAATGGCGTTTATCTTCTTGAATTTAAAAAGTGGGACGGGAATAAAATTGTCCTCCCGTTTACGGAGAACACTTCTTATAAACTAACTCATTTATCCAAAGCCGATGGATTGCCGCAAGGATACTGCACCATTTATAATGTGTGCAACAAGCTTGTTTTTATTTCACAGGACGGTTTCTTTTTCCCTAAAGAACTCAGGACCGGCAACACAATTAAGTATCATTTTGTACAGGATAAATCCGGATTTTCATGGATACAGCAAGGCTCATCCTACATCAATTATCTTATTCAGGATAACATTGGCAATATCTGGATTCAGGTAATTAATAAATCTTTGGGTACAAAATCAATTATTGAAGCAGTTTACAAAAATGGCAGCTATGAATTAAAAACAAACCCTTTTAAACTGATTCCTCAGATGGAGATTTATTCAATCTTCGCTGATAAGGATAATATCACGTGGATTGCCGGCGACGATGGTCTTGTGAAGTATGATGGTAGCACAAAGTATCAGTACAATCAGCAATTTTGTGCTTTGATAAGAAAGGTACTTCTTCCTAGGGATTCGGTTCTTTTCTGGGGCACTAATTATAAAAAGATCAGCGAAAATGGCTTGTGTTCCGGCATTGAAACTTCCCAGATTGATGAATTAAAGCCGCAGATAAGTTATGACTTCAACAGTCTTACTTTTGAGTTTGCCGCTCCAAGCTATTTTGATGAAAATACAAAATACTACAAAGTCTTTCTTGAAGGATTTGATAAGAACTGGTCCGATTGGTTAACTGAAACAAAAAAGGAGTACACCAATTTACCGCCGGGACATTATAAATTTCATGTTATCGCCAAGAATATTTTCGGCACACTGAGCACCGAAGCTGTTTATGAGTTTACAATCCTTGCCCCCTGGTACAGGACATGGTTTGCATACATTATTTACTTCCTGGCTGCGTCATTTATCATCTTTTTATTTGTCCGTTATTTTACCAGACGCCTCAGAGCAGCCAGGGACCGGCTGGAAGTTCTTGTGGAAAGAAGAACAAGAAAAGTTAATGAACAGATCAGGGAAATTGAAAAAGAAAAGGAAATGTCAGACAAGTTGCTTCTGAATATTCTCCCCTTTACCATTGCCGAAGAACTTAAAGCCACCGGTCATGCAAAGACCAAATTCTTTGAACAGGTCACTGTTTTGTTCTCCGATTTTAAAGATTTCACTATCATTGCCCAGCAACTGCAACCTCATGAATTGATTGCTGAACTGAACCGCTGCTTCATGTTTTTTGATGATGTTTGCATAAGGCATAATATTGAAAAAATAAAGACTGTGGGCGATTCCTACATGTGTGCCGGTGGTGTCCCGATAAAGAATAAAACAAACCCCGTTGATGTTGTTCTGGCAGCTTTCGAAATCCGTGATTTTATCGGAAGACTCAAACGTGAGCAATCTGTCAAAGGAATTGCTTTGTGGAAAATCAGGATAGGTGTTCATACTGGTTCTATTATTTCTGGTGTTGTTGGTAAGAAAAAGTTTGCCTACGATATTTGGGGCGACACAGTAAATACAGCAAGCAGACTGGAGCAAACAAGTTATCCCAATAAAGTGAATATCTCCGGTGAAACCTACGAATTGGTAAAGGATTTCTTCGACTGTACTTACCGTGGAAAAGTGCCCATAAAGCACAAGGGTGAAATTGACATGTATTTTGCAGAAAGAATAAAAAAGGAATTGAGCGCCGACGATGATGGAAGAATTCCGAATCAGGTCTTCCTGGAATTGCGCGAAAAATTAAATGAGTCACAGGATGGATTATAAAGCTGCGGAACATTATATAATTGACAAGCTCTCTAAGGAACTTCCTTGCACGCTCTATTACCATGGCATCGAACATACATTGGATGTCCTGAGTGCTGCGGAAAATTATGCTGTTATGGAGCACCTGAACAAAGAGGACCTGATCCTTCTTCGTACCGCCGCACTTTATCACGACAGTGGGTTTCTTGTAAAATATTCAAGCAACGAAGTTGCATCAGTTGAAATTATTTCAAATGTCCTGCCGGGATTTGGATATTCTGATCAGCAGATTGATCGTATCAGCAAAATGATCCTTACAACTGAATTGCCTCAAAAACCAAGAAATCTCCCTCAGAAAATTTTATGCGATGCCGACATGGATTACCTGGGGCGCGATGACTTTTACATGATAGGCATCAGGCTATATCGTGAATGGAACGAGAACGGAATTCCTACTACTTTAAGAGAATGGTACATCCAGGAATTGTACTTTTTGCAGCAGCATGAGTATTTTACCTGGTCAGCATTCAACCTGAGAAATGAAAAAAAGATGAAATACATTGCTGACATCAAAGCATTGCTCGGCAAAAGGATTTGATCCTATTGATGTACATAGTTTTTGGTTCACCATGGATTTATTTCTGAATTCTCATTGTGCATAAAAGTATTGATATTACTTTTGTGCCGTTATCCGGATTACCGGGAAAATCAAAAAAGCAAATGTCGGTTTTTAATAAACATCGAACAAAAACTTGAGTTCTCCGTTATCCTGAACAATTAACAAAAACCAATAATTAACTGCAATAACAAAACCACATCTAACTATTAAAAGATGGAACAAATACGACCTACTGGATTTAGAATATTACCACCCGTTGTCAAAAATATATTAATCATAAACGGTTTGTTTTACCTGGCTACTCTTGGAATTCAAGCTGCATATAAGATTGACCTGACTAACATTTTAGGCATGCACTATTTTGGCAGCCATTTATTCAAGCCCTACCAGATAATTTCTTATATGTTCATGCACGCAAATTTCGGGCATATTTTCTTCAATATGTTTGCCCTATGGATGTTTGGGAGTGTTCTTGAAAATTACTGGGGGCCTAAGCGATTTTTTAGCTATTATATGATTACAGGGATAGGAGCCATTATGGTTCAAATGGTGGTAACTTATATTCAAATCATGAATGTTATGCCTTTCTTATCACCCGAACAAATCGAAATGGTTAAAACTGAAGGATACAAGATACTGGCTGAAAACAAAAATTACATTGACGTTTACGAAGGCAAACTAAATCTCCTGTATAATACAGGTACACTTGGTGCATCGGGAGCTGTATTTGGACTACTGCTTGCATTTGGTATGACATTTCCGAATTCGGTTATTTATTTGTATTTCGCTATACCTATCAAAGCAAAATGGTTTGTTATACTTTATGCCGCACTCGAACTTTATTCAGGGCTATCAAACAACCCCAGTGACAACGTGGCGCATTTTGCACATTTGGGTGGCGCTTTGGTTGGTTTAATAATAATCCTGTTTTGGAATAGAAAAACAAAAAACAAACTACTCTGACTATGAAGAACAGGTCGTTTATTGACGATTTTATGAAATTCTTTTTCAGCCGCAACATGTTGTCAAGGCTGATTCTTGTGAATGTGATAGTATTCATTCTCGCGAATATCACAGGCCTTTTCATGTCGCTCTACAATGTTCATCATGACCATTCTTTATTTACAGAGTGGTTTGCTGTGCCTTCAAACCCTGCAATATTAATTCAAAAACCATGGACCATTTTTACCTACATGTTCTTGCAGGAGGAGTTTATGCACATTCTGTTTAACATGATCACGCTGTATTTTGGTGGTACACTTTTTCTGCAGTTTTTAGGTGGAAAAAAACTTCTGACAACTTATATTTTCGGAGGCGTATCCGGTGCCGCATTTTACATCCTTGCCTTTAATTATTTTCCCGCTTTTAGCGATGTTGTAAAAGTGTCTTATGCATTGGGTGCATCCGCTTCCGTGCTGGCAGTTCTGGTTGCCATTGCAATTTATGTCCCTGATTATACAGTGCAGTTGGTGCTTTTCGGCCGCATAAAAATGAAATACATTGCGCTCGTCTTTGTCCTAATTGATGTTTTAAGTATTGAAAAAGAAAATCCCGGCGGACACATTGCTCATCTTGGTGGTGCCCTCTTTGGTTTTACTTACGTCATGCTGCTCAAAAAAAACCACAACATGTTTGATTTTTTCAAACCGGTGGCAGCATTTTTTAAAAAGCTTTTCACTCCCAAACCCAAACTTAAAGTTGAATACAAGAAAAACGGCCGTCCGCTCACCGATGATGAATACACAAAGGTGAGGGCGGAAAAACAAAAAAAGATGGATGCCATTCTTGATAAAATTTCAAAAAACGGCTATAATAGCCTGTCAAAAGAAGAGAAGGAATTTCTCTTTTCTGCCAGCAATAGATAATAACGGATGTTACACATTATGATAAAATCCCGAAGCTTCAGATTGGCATCAAGCTATGAATAGGTACTTCGGGACAATAGTCACGGAGTGACGGCAGTTTGGTAGTATAATTAACAAGCTATTATGTAAGTCACGGAGTGACGACAATAGAAAAACGAAAATATTTTGTTGAAGTGATATTGTTATAATAATGTCGTATCACAGCACTTTTGTTTCCTTATTTTCTTATATTTATATAGTGTCGTCACTCCGTGACTTTTGTTTGCCTCTGCTTATTTTTTCTACCAATATGCCGTCACTCCGTGACTTTATTGCGGAATTTCGTACCTCTTGATTGACGCCAATGCGAAGCTTCGGGATGACATGAAATAATTTCTCCCGGGCTTTTAAATTCGTTCTTTATTTTATACCACTTAACATTTATCCTGCTAATATCAACCCGGCAAATCAGATTGTGTTGACCTGATTCCCCTTTTTTTATTATTTTTGTAACTTCAACCTTCTGAAATCTGATGACCGCGAAGAAAGCAAGTAAAAGCAAAGCAAGGAATTTTTTTATTATCGCGATGTTGATCTTCAACATCATTTTTGCTATTGCTCTCATCTTATCTTATTTTGCAGCTTATGTAAGCCCCGAAAAGTTTTGGATGATCGCTTTTTTTGGTATTGCATTTCCTTACATCTTTCTTTCAAATTTTATTTTTCTCGCCTTCTGGCTGATCTTTAAAAGAAAGTATGCCCTCATTCTCGGGTTGCTGTTGCTGGCAGGTGTTTTCAATGTTTTTAAAATTATCCAGTCAAGTAAAAAATACGACGTTAAAGAACTTAGCAATGCAATAAAAGTGATCTCCTTCAACGTCCGCAATTTTGATATTTATAACCAGGATAAACATTGGAATTACAATTTTACTTTCAGGAACCGGATATTCGCCTTTCTTAAAAAGGAGCAGCCTGATATTTTATGTTTCCAAGAGTACGTTCATGATGCAACCGGCAAATTCAATACAACGGATTCATTGAAAAAATTTCTTCATGCTAAAAATGCTAACCTCGTTTACACCGCAAATTCACGAAACATGAATTATTTCGGTTATGCTACTTATACAAGGTATCCTATCATTGATACCGGCAGGATTGAATTCAAAACAGTATCTGGCAACATTTGCATTTACACGGATGTAAAAATTAATTCCGACACTGTAAGGGTCTACAATTTGCATCTCGAATCTATCAGAATGAAATCTGAGGATTATTGGTTTGCTGACAGGGTTGTTCAGGGTTATACACAACATCTCGACGTAGAAAAAAATTCTGAAAGGATCATCAGCCGGTTGAAGAACGCTTTTGCCATTCGTGCTCCACAGGCTCAGTTGGTGGCTGACCACATTAAAAAATGTCCTTACCCTGTGATCTTGTGCGGCGATTTTAATGACACTCCAACATCCTACGCCTACCACACTGTTTCTTCTGGTTTAAAAGATGCATTTGTTGAAAGTGGTAATGGAATTGGGCAGACTTATGCAGGAGTGTTTCCTTTGCTACGCATTGATTACATTATGCACAGCAAGGAATTCAAAGCCTATAATTTTGAAACAGGCACAGAAGTAATGTCTGACCATTATTCAGTGATGTGTTATCTGAAATTTGACAAATAAAAGAAACAATGGACCACAGGTCTCACCAATGATTTTGCATAACACTCACATGTTTTATTTTTCTTCTCTTTTAATGCATTTATAGTTGCCATGACTGAGTTTCAACTTACATCCGAGTTTCAGCCAACAGGCGATCAGCCCGAAGCCATCAAACAACTTGTGGAAGGCATCCGCAGGAATGATTTTGCCCAGACGCTTCTTGGTGTCACCGGCTCAGGCAAGACTTTCACCATCGCCAACGTCATTCAGCAGATCAATAAACCCACCCTTATTCTCAGCCACAACAAAACCCTAGCAGCACAGCTCTATGGCGAGTTCAAATTGTTTTTCCCCAACAATGCTGTCGAATATTTTGTTTCTTATTACGATTACTATCAACCCGAAGCTTTTCTTCCTACAACAAATACCTACATCGAAAAGGATCTTAGCATCAACGATGAGATCGAAAAACTTCGTCTCAGCACTTCTTCCTCCCTACTATCGGGCAGGCAGGATATCATTGTTGTGTCAAGCGTTTCCTGCATCTACGGCATCGGTAACCCCGACGATTTTACTTCCAATGTGATCCACATCAAACGTGGAAGCCGCATCAGCCGCAACAAACTGCTGCACGACCTTGTCAATTCTCTGTATTCACGCAATGAGATCAATTTCAGCCGTGGCAATTTCCGCGTCAAAGGCGACACTGTGGATGTATTCCCTGCATACGCCGACATTGGTTACCGCATAAGTTTTCTTGGCGACGAGATTGAAACCCTCGAATCTTTCGACCCCGTCAACGGACACAGGATTGATGAGTTTGACAACCTGTCAATCTATCCCGCAAATATCTTTGTCACTTCACACGAGAAGATGAAAACCGCTATCAAAGAAATTCAGGACGACCTATACAAACAGGCTGCCTATTTTCGTGAGATAGGGAAGGACATCGAAGCAAAACGCCTCGAAGACCGCGTTTCCTACGACATCGAAATGATGCTCGAACTTGGCTATTGTTCCGGCATCGAAAACTATTCCCGTTACTTCGACGGCAGGAAAACAGGTTCGCGTCCTTTTTGTCTCATTGATTATTTTCCCGACGATTATTTGCTCGTCATTGACGAAAGTCATGTCACCGTTCCCCAGGTGCGCGGCATGTATGGCGGCGACCGTTCGCGCAAGCAAACCCTTGTTGAATATGGGTTCCGGCTTCCTTCAGCCATGGACAACCGTCCTCTCAAATTCGAGGAGTTCGAAGCCATGATGAACCAGGTTATTTTTGTCAGCGCCACGCCTTCTGATTATGAAATGCAGAAGTCCGAAGGTGTGATCGTGGAGCAGCTCATTCGCCCTACAGGTCTTCTCGATCCTCAGATTGAAGTGCGCCCTTGCCAGTCACAGATTGACGACCTGCTCGACGAAATTGAGATACGCGTGTCTATTAAAGAAAGGGTGCTCGTTACAACCCTCACCAAACGCATGGCCGAGGAACTTTCCAAATACCTTACCCGCCTCGACATTCGCTGCCGTTACATCCATTCCGATGTCACCACGCTCGACAGGGTGGAGATACTGCGTGACCTCCGTCTTGGCGTGTTTGATGTGCTCATAGGCGTCAACCTTTTGCGCGAAGGCCTCGATTTACCCGAAGTCTCTCTCGTTGCCATTCTCGATGCCGATAAGGAAGGCTTCCTCAGGTCCGAGAAATCTCTCACCCAGACTGCCGGTCGTGCCGCACGTAACCTCAACAGCAAAGTGATTTTCTATGCTGACAAAATAACCGAATCCATGCGCCGCACAATGAGCGAAACCACTCGCCGCCGCGAAATTCAGTTGAAGTACAACGAAAAATACAACATCACTCCCACACAGATCACCAAATCCACCGAGTCCATTCTTGGTCAGACCTCCGTCATGGACGTTAGAGGCAAGGCTCCCAGGGCATACGTTGAGAAGGATACTTTCGATGTTGCCGCCGAACCCGTAATGAAATTCATGTCAAAAGATCAGTTGCAGAAAGCCATGAACCAACTGCGCCGCGATATGGAAAAAGCCGCCAAAGATCTCGATTTTATTGAAGCCGCCCGCCTGCGCGATGAAATGTTCGCTTTGCAAAAAAGATTGAACGAAAGCTGAGATGGGAAATTGGAAATTTGAAATTGGAAATTCCCCGAAATCATCAATACGCACATTTTAATTCCAATTACTTTTCCAAAGTTTTCTTCACTTTGGAAAAGTTTTAACTGAAAAATTGTTAGAGAAAAATGTTCCACCTTTTTGAGGAATGGAACATTTTTTTTGAAAGATTATTATTTGATTGCTCTTGATAAGAAACGCGAGCAAATCATCGTAAACGGGGAGGTGAGTGCAAACAAGGTAAACTATTCTTCAAGATAAGAGGGACATTGGGGACAAGGGGGACTTTGAAGACTGGCGGAGTGATTGTGGAAATGTTGTGATGGAAGTTGAATATTGCGTAAAGCATTTGATAAATTCGTGGATGACAATAGCAGATTTTGCGAATGCTAAACAAGATTTAGAAAACCGAGTGGAAGAACAGGGCAGAAAGATTGAACATTGTATTGGTTCAATTGAAAATTTGGTAAAGACAATTTGTCATTCAATAATTACAAAACAAACATTGTCATTGACAATGGACAAACATATAGAAACAATTGGAGTTCCTAATGTGCTACTGTGACATTAACGAATGTCATTTAAAAAATGAAGTAGTACGAGGCTAATTCTTTTTTTAAGGTGCTATGAGACTTTGAAAGTTGTAACTTTGCCCTACTATGGGACAAAAAAAGAAGCAACCGCAGCAAGACCTTCTATATGAGATGGCCAAGATGATGGTTC